>Ga0181528_10000044_pt1 | contig 125050 bp, 99 predicted proteins | sample PEATcosm2014_Bin_47_FD_119742 | JGI IMG/M metagenome (GOLD analysis project Ga0181528, IMG submission 119742) | Peatland microbial communities from MTU Mesocosm Facility, Houghton, MI, USA - PEATcosm2014_Bin10_10_metaG | ecosystem: Environmental > Terrestrial > Soil > Wetlands > Peat | place... | reverse complement strand
GAATCCCCCTCTCTCCGCCAGTAACTTCTAAATTATTGAAAATAAACCACTTAAAAGAATCTAATTGATCGGCAGCCGACCTGCCGATTTTCTGTTTTCAGCCTCCAGTTGCATATTGGTTGCATATTGCAACTTCTGCATAGCGCTAACTACATCAGAATCAACAGTTTTGATATAGCAGCGCTGGGTGACGCTCACATTCGAGTGCCGCAGAATGGCTTGAATCACCTTGTCCTGCACTCCCAGGCGGTGAAGGTTCGTCGCGAGTCCCCTTCGAAACGCGTGCCAGCCATGCCACTCGATTCCAGCCTTTTCGAGTCTCGGACGGATGACATCGCTGACTCTACATAACACCGCAATTTTTCCACCACCTCACCACGCTACAGGGGACAAAACCGCTACCATATAGAACTTCCAGACCAAAATATCGAATTCAACAACAATCACTCAATCACTGTCCCCGCAACACCTCAGGGGACACCGCACTGGCTCAATGAATGTGTGTAAAGGCTCGCTGTTCCTGGCAGCGCAAGTTATCGAAAGCACTCAACAATCCAGGACGTTTCCCGCGTGTGAATACACAGCGCGTGGCGCAGCTCCACTTCAGCTTGGACCCGACACTGCGACAAATCGGCAGTAATGTGTTCTGGTGCCAGCACGTTCGAAAACGCAGCGACGCAGCTTCAAAAGATATTAGTGAGAACGGCGCGGAGAGCAGTCGCGCCGTTGATCTTGCAGCTTACGTTACTGCCTCATGAGCGACGGACGCGCCCCGGCGAAGACAGTAATGGAAAACCTGTTACCGATTGTCGGATCAGTATTCCTGTCCCAGGTGGGCTGAAAGCCGACAACAAAAGAGTAACGATCACTTCTTGGCGAAATAAAGAACGGCACACCGATTTCGCTGGAATGGCTGCCTGTGGTCGGAGCCGTGTAAGTGAACTGGACCTGGGCGCCAGCCGTTAAAGAGCCGCCCTTGCCAAATACCGGGAGCGAAACTGCCTGCAGTGTCGCCGAGGTAAGCCAAGAGTTCTTGGGGTTAGGTTTGCCAACCATGGCGTTGCTGCAGTCCTGTGCTAGATAGCTGCCCGAAGTGGTGTTCAGGCATACATTCTGCTGCTTGATCTGCACGGTTTCGCCGTAGCCTCCCTCCATTCCGAGGGCGTATCGTCCGGAATAGAGAGCGATCTCGCCTAGCCCCGTGTTGAGAAGCTGGGACCAGTTTTGTTTGCTGGAGAGTTGCGCCACTCCGCCAACTACCGGCCGGTAAGGCGTGCTGACCAGAACCGGGGCCCAACTCGCCCACGTCTTCCATTGGAAGCCGGTAGGAGGCTCTCGGACAATCCCTTTTCCGAGCGCTGGATAGAAACCTTCGTTGTCCTCGGGAGAAACGTAGCACTTCTCTTGAAAGTCCGGCGCCCACCGTTGACAGTCGTTCTCCTTCGCCACCAGTAAATCCGTCCCGTTTGGGGCAGCGGCATAAAGCTCAGCCAAATGCGACAGATCGTCCAGCACTTGAGCGTCTTGATCGTGCTTGGCTTTATCTGGCTTTCCATGAGCGTCCAGCGGCGGATTTTTGCTGAGTGCAGCGCGCTCGCGATTCACCGCGTCCGCGCAGGGAGAGCCTGAAGCATCTTTGAAATCCGGTTTCAGTTGCCCAGCCTTCGGAAGACTCGCATCGACAAGCGTGACCTCATCTAGGCACAGGGCTTGAGTCGAGAACTCCGCTGAAGTGCGGTTGTAGGTCTTCCAATTCCTTATGAAGGACGAGTGGCCGAACCCCAGTTTTGCCTTAAAGGCTGGAGCATCGGAGTCGCGCGTCGAGTAGGTTTTTGCTTGTCCGTTTGTGTCTACAGTACCCGATAGTCCAGCCTGCCAAAAGTTGATGCCTTTTATTCCCCTCGACTGTGAAGCCGCGACGTTTACCGTTGTTCCCTTTTCTGAAACGGACAGGACAGCGCCCGTCCCCTGCCCCAAGGCCGACTCAAAGCTCTGCGCTTGATCCGATCCAGTGCTGGCCTTTTTTGTCGAGGTACTTGTAGGACTGCTGGAAGTTGACTGAGCAACGGCTCCACTGCACACGAGGAGAGTTGCCACAAGGACAGAAGCTGCGCGATAGATCGGGAATCGTTTCTTCATCGTTTCCCCACGGTGATTGCGGTATCCCCAGTTGAACCGTACCCGGCTGGAGAGAAATGGCCGGAATGAGGGTGCGTGATCACGCCAGTGGTAACCGCTGCGGTCCAAGGCGCTCCCGGGTCGCCATACAGGACAATCGCATATATGTACGTACCTGGACTGCAGTCAATCTCAGCGCTGAATTTCCCTCCGCCATCATTGTTCAGCCCAAACGTTTTCGATGTACTTGACGTACTCTCGCTGTACGAGATTGCCTGATCTTTATCCGGATCGGCCCCAGTGACCTTCACAGTAATCTTCCCCATCTGCGAAGTCCTTTCAGTCGCAATTATTGGGAGTGTCTCCCAGGCGGCATAGCATAGCAGAAAAGACGTATCAGGTCCCGATTGCCATGAAAGTCTGAGTGAGCAAAGGGATGGCCGAGCATGCCACGAGATTGCTTGTGACCTTTTGTAAGTTGCTGGACAAGTACAGACGCGTAACAAAATGAAGAGCAACTTGCATTAAGTCGATGCGCCATCACCGCCACGACTTGCTTTCCCTGCGATGCCGAACGCTATCTGTTGCGAATACCTGTTGCGCGGGCCTATATTTATCGCGAGTTTTGGTTAGTCTCGAGAGGGAGTTGCTTCGGTTTACTTGTCCAAACGAGCGACTTCATCGTTCGGGGTCGTTACTGACAGGCTGGATTTCAAGAGAAAAGAAGATGGTTGCGGATTCTTTGGGGCAAGCATGTCTCATAACTTGAAGCTCTGATGGAGAAAATTGCAAGCAAAGTGCAACGATAATCTTCACATTCTCGGGCGGCAGTGTTCGGTTAGCAACGCCGATACATAAGTCACGGATGTTGAGTAAGATCGGAGGAACGAATGCAAGTTGCCAAATACCTCCCAGCAGTCAGGAAGATTCCGAATTCGATTGGTCTCAGCTTTTCCGGGGGTGGGTTTCGTGCAACGTTGTTCCATTCAGGAGCTTTGCGACGACTGAACGAACTTGGGATTCTGCCGAGGCTCACAACTATATCTTCGGTCTCGGGCGGAAGCATATTAAATGGATTTCTGGCCTCTCGACTGCCTGTGCCGCTGGGCTGTGGAATTACAGACTTTGAAGTTTCTGTCGGCAAGCCTGTCCGCGATTTTTGTTCCTTAGATATTCGGCGATGGCTTGCTCTCGAGACTGCCATCCCCGGCATTCACAACAGCATGGGGCTCGCCAGGCAGTACGACCAACATTTGACATTTGGGAAGAAGCTGGGCGAGACGTCAAGCACCACGAATCACGTCTTTTGTACTACTGATCTCGCATACGGCGTGAATTGGATGTTCAAGAAGGAGCAGTGTGGAGACTACGAAGCAGGGTTTCAAGACACGCCAGACGACTGGCTGGTCAGCACCGCTGTCGCAGCCTCATCTTGCTTCCCGCCAGTGTTCAAGCCTATCAATCTGAATTTAGATCCAAAAAAGCTCAGTGGCGGCAAGATCCCAGCAAGTCCGCAACGTGACAAGTGCATTCGGGAGATCACGTTTACCGATGGTGGGGTCTATGACAATTTAGGCCTTGAGCCCATCTGGAAAGACCACGAGATCGTCCTATGCTCTGATGGCGGAGCACTTTTTCCGTTAGGCGGGGATACGGGATTCACTTGGGAAGTAGGCAGGTTCATTTCGATACCGGAGAATCAGGCGCTCGCTCTCAGAAAGCGATGGCTCATATCGAATTTTGCTGCCGGGCAACTGAGAGGGACATACTGGGGCATTGGAAGTTCGGCTTACGACTACGGCATCGAACAAGGATACTCCAGCGAATTAGCCAAGAAATCCATCGCGGCGATCCGCACAGATCTGGACAGTTTTTCGGAGGCCGAAGCATCGATTCTGGAAAACCATGGATATTGGCTCGCGGACGCAGCGATTACAAAGCACGTTCCACAATTATTGCCGGGAACAGTTCCCAAGTTAGAAGTACCACACCCAGAGTGGATTGGGCCGGAGACAAAAATCAAGGAAGCATTGGCCGATAGCGGAAGGCGGACCTTGCTCGGGCATTCGAATAGCGTGACCTAATTGTGTCGATTGAACGCATCCAACAAAACGGAAGAGCAGCTTAGGAAGGGGCTACCACGATGGATGCCGCAATCATGGATGCGATGATGCGGGCTGACGCCGCTCTAAAGACACGGAATCAAGTGGGAGCGGCGGGAGCCCTAAGAGAAGCTCTCACAATCATGTCTTCTCCTCCGGGGGAGGATACTGCCCTTCGCCCCCTGCTTCCTGTTCAGGGTAGTTACATGTCTCTGCTCGCCGGCGATATCGCCGTTGCGCAGCAGTTTGCCATACTGGCCCTCCGCAATCTTGCTGGGGAACTGGAAGAGCTGTGCGGAAACTATACGCGTGCGCTCGAGGAACATAGTTCCACAGGCGCAGCGCTTTGTTTCCAGGCGGCCAATTATGTCGTGGCCTTTCTTCCGTTTGTCAGCCACCACTCATGGGTTTCCTGGGACGATCTCCTTCTTGTTGCCGACAGCGGGATGAACGCCTCTGTTGTGGCTATGCTGAAGAACATGCGCCCCCAATTGGACAAGATTGGTTGGGCCGCATGGGACTATCCTCCTGAGTCCGAAAGGGCAGCCCGGCACTGGTCGGCGCGCGCGCTGACAGATTGGGGGCGCATGCTCATGGACAACGTACGCTCTGGAGCAGATGTGCAAAACGCCCAGGCGCTTGCCGAGACGGGCCTGAATTTGATTCAAAACGAGCCGGAGGATCAGATCACGGCAGACGCTCTCAATCTGTTGGCTCGCGCCTTCAACTCCTACGGTGATTTCAAGACAACTTTGGAGAAGGCTGTTCCTCTCTTCTCCGAGTCGATCCGAATCCTTGAGTCTATTGGCAATATCGACGACGCTGCCGTCGACAGGGGAAACCTCGGTGCCATGCTACTCGGTCAGGCTGAATTTGCAGCCGTCAACGGGGATGCACATACGGCAGACCAGCTCTACAACCAGGCTGAGGATCTCCTCAAGTCCGCTATCAAGGTCCATCGTACCTGCAAGTTTCCCAGCCATTTACCCGGGGCCCTCATGAATCTGGGCTCACTCTACAATTCGCGGGAGAATTGGCTTCAGGCCGAATCGATTTACTCCGAGGCTTTGACTGCTGCCAACAACGATCCCTTCCTTACTATTGCGGCCCTCTCGAATCTCGGCAGTGCCCAAATCAAGCAGGGCAAGGACAAAGTGCCGGAAGCCGAACAAAATCTCCGCCGCGCCGTTGTCCTCATAGAAGGACCGCCTGGTTGTTCCGTTAACCCGGAGACGTATGCACTAGCATACGGTCAGCTCGGCTCCGCGCTTCGCATCCAAGGTAAGTTTGCGGACGCGGAGGGCAATCTCACAAAGGCTGTCACCCGCCTTGAAACCTACTCCTTCTCATTCTTTGAAGAGCGCTCTAAAGCATTTCTGTTTAAGAAATTCCGATGGGTCTATGAGGCGCTGATTGACTCCTGCGCCGCGCTGTCAGTCGATCAGCCAGAGTGTGCAGCCAGAGCGTTTAATCTGGCAGAACGCATCAAGTGGCGTTCACTCACCGAAATACTGCGCTACCTTCCGCTGAGTTTCCCCGGAATGGAATCCGAGCCTCTCCTCGTTGAGGAAACAGGCCTGCTCAACCAGATATTCAAACTCGCTATTGGTGCTCCCGGCAGAACCCCAAGGGACGTCGATACTGCCTCCATCCTCCGCCGCTTGGACGAAATATGGACTCAGCTTGAACCGCAATATCCAGAGTTTGTCGCTATGCGCCGCCAACAGACCGTCGAAGCACCAGAAGCGGTGGCATGGCTCGACGAACGGGTGCCCACTCTCGTTGAATACTACCTGGGAGATGAGTTCGACACTTCGCTCGCGTTCGTACTTAAGAGGGGTGCCAAATGGCCTGTAGCGGTCCGGCTCTCCTCTTCGCCGTCGGATATTGCCGCCCTAATCGTGACCTTGCGTCCGACAGAAGGTCTGGAATTCCCGCCGCCAGAAGCATTCAACGCAGTTTCTGAGAGACTTCACCGTGCCCTCATCGCACCCTTGTTGCACCTGCTTCCTGCAGGCTCCGGCGTTTGCTTTGTTCCGTTTGGTCCGCTGCACAACCTGCCTTTCGCGGCACTGTATGACGGCACTCAATATCTCATCGAACGCAACCCGGTCGTAGTCGCCCCGAGCGCGACTGGCCTTCGCTGGTGGAGGACACGCAAGTCTTCGACTGCTCCGCAATCCTGTCTCATCGCTGCGTTCAGCACCCGCTCTGGCGTCGGGCAAGACTTAAATGATTTCAAAAAGCTGGCGCGAGAACAAATCGCCAGCCTGTTCCCCCAGTGCACCATTGTCCCCTCAGAGCAGGCTACGAAGGCGAGACTTCAAGCCGAGCTGACTGGGACCAGCGATCGGCGGTGGGACGTTGTGCACATCGCCTGTCACGGCAACTTCGAGCCTGACGGCCTGCAGTCATACCTGGAGGTTCAGCCCGAGCCGAGCGCCCCGGAGGCCAAGTGGACTGCCTTAGAGATCTTTACCCAAGTTCGAGTCGCAGCCACCCTTGTGACGCTGAGTGCGTGCGACAGCGGCATCGCCGAAACCTCCACAAATGACGAGATTGCCGGGCTTGCGCAAGCCTTCCTGTTTGGCGGAGCTTCCTCTGTCCTCGCGTCTCTTTGGCGATTGCAGCAAGGCATAGGCGCGGAGATCACCCATGACTTTTATCACCTCTGGATGGGACTGTCGTCTGACCGCGTAGCTCATAGTAAGATTGAGGCCCTGCAAGCTGCGTTGCGAGCGCGGCTTCACGAAAATGTCTGGTTCGGTTTGATGCGGAAGCCGGTGAGCCCATATCTATGGTCGGCCTTCCAGTTGTATGGCGATTGGCGTTGATCCAAAGCGAGGAGAGTACGGAATGCAACTTCAGCAATGGATTCTCTTAGTTGCCGGCCTGGTGGTCATTTTGGTCGGTGTTTGCCTCATGGCGTACAGCGCGACTTCCAAGCGAGCCTTCGCCGGCAAGAAGATCAACGAGAATGGCGTAGCCCAAATCATCAATGCCTTGGGAGGAATTCTCAAAATCCTTGGCGATTGGCTCGGCGCGAATAATGCAGGGAAGGTCGGCTTGATCCTGATTCTTTGCGGGTTTGGTCTACTGTACTTCTCTTTCCGTATCGCCTAGCTGGGCGTGCCGTTCTGAGGTAGATTGCAAGACTCTTGCTCAACGTCTCCCTAGGTCGGAAGGACTTCCTTCACCCAGCAAGCAAGTCGAGTGATGCCTTCACTATGTCGACAAAGGCCTAAACTATTTATCTGATCTGCGCTACAGAGGAAGGTCAACGTGCAGTGGCGCCCTGCTGTTTGGTCAATGCCTGCTCGAAAGTCTTCTGAGCGTCAGCGACGAAGTCCTTGTAGCCTGCCGGGTCGATGAACACACGGGGACCATCTTGCGGATATCGCTTCAGCTTCGTGAGCATATCGAAATACCCACCGTGCGCTCCAAGAAATACATCGCAGGGTAGAGCCCGCAACACCTCAAATGTATGTTGAAAATCCTGAACAATGCCGGGGTAGCTTACGGGGTGTCTGGGCGTAGCGACGAAGTGGTACTCCGACCAAAAGTAGGTACCGCCCACGATGACAATGTTGCGCGCTGTTCCCGCTGGCTCCCCGGGGAGATGAGAGCGCATGGTCCACGTAGTACATCCGCGCGTGTGGCCGGCAGTTTTATGGGCCGTCAATATAACACCCCCGAGGCTTACAGTGTCTTCGTCGTGGAGAACTCGGTCCACGTGCACTGGGGCGTAGTTGTGGATATTGGGCGAGGGTGACAGGAAATCTGCCCGTGCGCCGGTCTCAACCACGCTCACGTCACCGTCCATCACCATGTTCTTCGCATGTGTCTCGCGAATCACCTCGGCGGCGCCAGCCATGTGATCGTCATGCGCCTGACTATTGAGCAGGATCTTGATGTCTGTCCAGCGGAAGCCTAACTTCTCCACACTCGCGCGTATCTGCAAAGGCGAAGTAGCGAGGTTGGAATTGATGAGGATGCTGCCCTTGGGAGTGACGACCAGGTAGCTGGCAAGGTCCTGGCTCCCTACGTAGTAGAGGTTGTCGGCAATTTGGAACGGAGCGATGGGCGTAGTCCACGAGGGGTTCGTTTCCGCATGGGCGAGTATGGATGTGCAGAACAGCAGGAGCAACACACGAGAAAGAAAAGAGCGCATTGCTTTTTGTAGCATACCCGTTGCGACCTACGGGACGCTCGTCCCTTTCCTTTAGCTCTGAGCGAGAACAAGCTGGATCCCAGGACCGGCTCTGCGCGATCCTAGTAGAATCGAAGTCTGTGCAATGTGAGGATCAAGAATGGCAAACAGATACGGTGAAGCAGCGCTTATGGCGGCTCGGCAAGGGATTTCCGCCAAAGATAGTCCAATAGCTCAATGGGAGAGCGCGATGGAGAAGCTCTATCCCACAAGTCCGACAGCACGAAAGAAGAGCTCCCCGCGTGGAGCCTTTCTAGGTCTCTGCGAAGAGGGGCTGGTTCAAGGTATCCCGGCTGGTGCCTATAAAGCGTCGCGAGATGATAAGGCTTATGCAATCCGCGCCGTGACATTGTTGACGGAAGGAACTGAACAGCGGTCGACGAGTGCATTGTGGCGGGCCGTGACCAATGGAGCCGAAAAAACACACAACAGCCAAATGGACGTGGTCCTGGCGCTCTGGAATAATGACCTGATTTTAGGAAAGTACTGAGTCGAGTCCGGCGGATGAACGCCTGTCATGCGCGGGCGTTCGAGAGTCTGTCTGAACACAGAATTCAGACAGTCAGTCCTGTTGAAGTTTGCGAGTAAGAGGTGTCACAGATGCATGCCGATGTGAATCTCTGGCCATTGATAGGCGTAGCAATCATCGTTGTTGGATTCCTCTTGCGCGCGAACCCGGTGATTGTTGTCGTCGTTGCTGCCGTGATTACCGGTTTGACGGCATCAATGCCTTTGAAGCAAATCCTGACCGTGCTCGGAAGCGGCTTCATCACGACTCGCAACATTCCACTCATCCTGCTCCTGCCCCTGGCCGTCATTGGTTTGTTGGAACGGTACGGCCTTAAGGAGCTTGCGCAGACTTCGATTGCGCGTATCAAATCGGCCACTGCGGGCCGGGTGCTCATCATTTATCTTCTGATTCGTGAAATCTCTGCTGCCTTTGGGTTGACCAGTCTGGGCGGCCATCCACAGATGGTGCGCCCGTTGATCGCGCCTATGGTGGAAGGCGCAACCGAAAATCGCTACGGCGTCATTCCAGACAGGCTGTTGTATAGGCTGCGTGCAATGTCGGCCGCTACCGACAATGTCGGGCTATTTTTTGGGGAAGACATCTTTGTTGCATTCGGTGCCATTGTGCTGATGCAGACCATTCTGCGCGGCGAAGGGATCGAGGTGAACCCGGTGCACATGGCCTTGTGGGGAATTCCGACCGCAACCTGTGCCTTTGTCATCCATGCTTTCCGTCTGAGCCGAATGGATGTACAGATTGAGCGCGAGTTGGGGCAGCGCGTCCCCGAGGCTTCGGCTTCCGCGGGTGTCAAGGAGGAGATCCGATGATCTTCAAACTTGACCACTTTTATATTCTGCTGGGATTGGTGCTTGCGATTGTTGCAGGCATGTCGTTTCGCGACAGGGCGAATCCCCGCCGTTTCACAACGGGCTCGTTCTGGGCTCTCTACGCCGTGGTCTACCTGGTCGGAGAGCGTCTGCCGCCGGTCTTGGCTGGCGTAATCGTGATTGTGATGGTTCTGATCGCAGGACTGGGTGGCCTGAAGGTCGGTCGCTATGGAACCTTCACAGAGCAGGAACGCCGCGACAGCGCCAAGAAACTTGGCAACCGACTATTCATACCCGCCCTCACCATCCCAATCACGACGATGATTGGGTCGCTGCTGTTCAAGAATGTAAGAGTCGGCAATCTTCTTCTTATTGATCCAAAGAACTTCACGCTGGTAAGCCTTGGCTTCGGATGTGTGTTCGCGTTGATAGCCGCTTGCTGGATGACGGGTGGAACACCTATCCAGGCTATCCGTGAGTCGCGCCGCCTCATCGATTCGATGGGATGGGCAGTGCTTCTGCCGCATCTCCTGGCTGTGCTGGGCCTGCTCTTCACTGCCGCTGGCGTCGGGAAGGCCGTTGCGTTTCTGACCACCTCGTATCTCCCGATGGATTCCCGCTTTATTTCTGTTGCGGTCTATTGCATCGGCATGGCCCTGTTCACCATGATCATGGGAAATGCCTTCGCTGCCTTTCCGGTCATTACCGGCGGCGTTGGCGTCCCTGTTCTAGTCGGCGTATTCCACGGTAACCCGGCGGTGATGGCTTCCATCGGAATGTTTTCCGGTTATTGCGGCACGCTTATGACGCCCATGGCGGCGAACTTCAATATTGTGCCGGCTGCGTTGCTCGAATTGCCGGACAAGAATGCTGTCATTAAGGCGCAAGTGCTCACGGCGCTGCCACTGCTGGCTGCCAACGTCTGTCTCATGTATTTCTTGATGTTCCGCTAGTGCGCGAACAGGAGAAAGACAATGTATCAGGTTCGCATGCTGAAGGCCGGTGAGCAGGGCTTGGTGGTCGAATTCGGCGACGCAATCGAACCCGGCGTGAATGCGCTGGTTCATCGGCTTGCCAAAATACTCATGCTGGGAATGCCGGAGCACATTTTGGAGGTGGTACCCACCTATCGTTCCTTGATGGTCTATTTCGATCCGCTTACGATCTCCCGCGATGAGTTGCAGCAGAAGATTGCAGAATCTCTTGCCCGCCTGGGAACCACAACTGCCGAAGACACAGTCAGAATTATCACGATTCCTGTCGCCTATGGCGGCGACTTTGGACCTGATCTTGAATTCGTCGCCAGCCACAATAACCTCAGGCCATCGGAAGTCATCGCCCTTCATACGTCGGTTCCGTATCTGATCTACATGCTCGGATTCACTCCGGGGTTTCCCTATCTCGGCGGGATGTCGGAGCGGATCGCGGCACCCAGGCTTACCACGCCACGAGTCAGGATTCCTGCTGGTTCGGTAGGCATTGCCGGTAAGCAGACCGGAATATATCCAATCGAGAGTCCCGGAGGATGGCAACTGATTGGACGTACGCCGCTGACCATCTTCAATCCGTCAGGCCCGACCCCGTTCCTCTTCGCCGCCGGAGATTATCTTCAGTTTGCCGCGATCGACGCAGAGGAGTTTAGCACCATCAAGGATCAGGTTGCTTCCACAAGCTATGTTCCCTCAGTACGCCACGCGACACGAGCGGAGGCCTGACCGTGTGCGTAATCTTGAACCCGGGGATCATGAGCAGCATTCAGGACAATGGGCGCATGGGATATCGCGCCTTTGGCATGCCGGTCTCCGGCGTTATGGACCGTTACGCCTCCACCATGGCCAACATTCTGGCCGGAAACGCGTGTGGCGCGGCGGTGGTGGAGATGACATTGCGCGGAGGACGTTTCAGCTTTCCCCATGAAGCCTATGTTGCGATATGTGGCGCTGACATGCAGGCCAGGTTAAACGGCAAGAAAGTAAGGAACTGGTCTGGCTTCTATGTTCCTGCCGGCAGTGAACTTGCCTTTGGCTTTGCACTCACCGGGTGCCGAGGCTATCTTGCCATCAGCGGGGGCATATTGGTGCCGCAAGTGATGGGCAGCCGCTCCACCTATCTACGTGCGGGGATCGGAGGTTACCACGGCCGCGCTTTGCAGGCAGGGGACGTGCTGGAGATCGCGCGCGTTGCGGGCCTATCCTTCCGATCAAATGAACTGGCGCACTCAGCCGTGCCAACCTATGGGAATGATTTGCGTTTGCGGGTCATCCTCGGTCCACAGGATGATCTCTTCACCGAGGGCGCAGTCGCTACTTTTCTCAATAGCGACTATACGGTCTCCGCTCGAAACGACCGGATGGGGTATCTACTCGAAGGCGAGATCCTCACTCACAAGGTTGGGCCGGACATCGTATCCGATGCGCTCTGCCCCGGAGCGATACAGGTCCCCGGCAGCGGCATGCCAATCGTGATGATGGCAGACTGCCAGACAACCGGAGGGTATGCCAAGATTGCTACGGTCATCGGTCCTGATCTGGCAATGTTGGCACAAGCCAAGGCTGGCGATAGAGTCAGCTTCGTTGCCTGCAGAGACGCGGATGCTGTAGCCGCGCGGATTTCCGAACTTGAGCTCTACCAAATTGCGTCAAGCGCGCACGCAGCAAAGAACGCGCAGTTCCGGCTTATGTCGAAGGGGATTGAGCATGGTATCGATTGACTTGAACTGTGATATGGGAGAAGGCTTCGGAGCCTATGGAATCGGTAACGATGATCTGGTGATGCCGTATATCACCTCGGCCAACATTGCTTGCGGTTTTCACGCGTCCGATCCGTCCACAATGTTGAAGACAGTCAAGCTTGCGGTGCGCCATGGCGTCGCTATCGGAGCCCATCCCTCCTATCCCGATCTGGTGGGCTTCGGACGACGTGCGATGGACGCCACAGTGGACGAAATCTCAGCCGATGTCACTTACCAGATCGGAGCACTATCGGCTTTCTGCCATCGTGAGGGCGTACGGCTCCACCATGTCAAAGCGCATGGCGCGCTCTATAACAAAGCTGCCGAAAGCCACTCCGTGGCCGCAGCCATCGCACAGGCTGTCAAGATGGCAGATGCCGAATTGGTGATGGTTTGTCTGAGCAATTCCGCCATGGTCAGCGCTGCTCAGGAGGCCGGAATCCCATACGTCGAAGAGGTCTTTGCCGATCGTGCTTACACCCGAGATGGCAAACTGGTACCGCGTAGCTGCGAGGGAGCCGTTCTCCACGATCCTGCCCTCGTCGCGCAAAGGGTGTTGGAGATGGTCATCAGGAAATCTGTTACTACCATTGATGGCGCAGAACTTCCTCTGAAGGCGCAGACCATCTGTGTCCATGGAGACACTCCCGAGTCCTTCGAAATGATCAAGGCAATTCGCTGCAAATTGGAAGCGAACAACGTGATGCTGAAAGCCTTTGAGCGCTAGCCCATTGCGGCTGGGATAATATGGCAGCGAGTAAGTCATGAAAATTGTGAAGACCGTGCTTAATGTTGACGCTGCCGAGCGATTCGCAAATCTGGCGTTGGCGTGCGTACACCGGGAATACCCGAATAAGATCGCCCATGTCCTGGACAGCGATGCCGACGTGCTGCCACCGAGAAAGCTGACCCCCGCTTTCTACGGCTGCTACGACTGGCACTCGTCCGTGCACGGACACTGGCTGCTGGCGAGACTCGCCCGCACCTTTCCTGACGCCGGGTTCACGCCCAAAGCACGGGAGGCTCTGGACCAGAGCCTGACGGAAGAGAACATCCTGCAGGAGGTCGCGTATCTGCGAGGCGAAGGACGCGCAGCGTTCGAGCGTCCTTATGGTTTGGCGTGGCTGCTGCAACTCGGCGCGGAATTGCGGGAGTGGGATGACTCACAAGGGCGACTACTGGCAGCTAATCTGCGCAACATGGAGGACGTTGTTGTAGAGCGTCTGGTGAGCTGGCTGCCAAAGCTGGTGTATCCGGTGCGATCGGGAGAACATTCGCAAACTGCTTTTGCCTTGGGTCTAATGCTCGACTATGCGCGCATTGCGGAGCTTGACGATTTTTCCGAGCTGCTGATGATGAAGGCTCGGCAGTTCTATCTTGGTGACGTGAATTGCCCACTCGCGTATGAGCCGTCCGGCGAGGATTTTCTTTCTCCATGTCTGGCAGAGGCAGACGTGATGCGGCGTGTGCTGCGTGGTGATGATTTCGCTGTCTGGCTTGGGAAGTTTATGCCTCAGATTCCGGTGAATGGGGAAGGCGAATGGCTGCGGCCCGTGGTGTCGCCTGATCCAAGCGATGGAAAACTGGCGCACGCGGACGGCTTGAACCTAAGCCGGGCCTGGATGCTGGACGGCATCGCTGCTGGATTGCGAAATGACGACGCGCGGCTTCCGGCGATCAATGCTACCGCCGTAGCTCACCGGCATGCTGGCCTTGCGGCTGTGACTGGCGAACATTATGAAGGTGGTCATTGGCTGGGCAGTTTCGCCGTTTACCTGACCACAGGACGCGGCATTTCGGGCGAACGGGCTTTTCCCGGAAATACAGGTTACTAAAATCCTCGCGCCCAGTCGGGTCGAAGGAGGGAGTCCTGTGGGTCGTGGATCGCCTGCCGGACTATTGCCAGCAATCGTTCTTTGTCTGCTCCCAATGTTCCCTTGAGAACGAGCCAATTTGACGCATGGTCGCTCCTGAAGACCGTACGCTTAAGTTCCAGTCGTGACAGGAACTGTTCCATCTCAATAAACAATTCATGGCGGGAGAGTGCTTCCCATGCGGGGAAGTCAGCCCGAAAACGCTGCTCACCCTCGGGCAAGGTTACAACCAGCGTCGCCAGGAACTCTGGCTGCGTCAGGTTTACGAGCCTCGCCGAATTCACCGCGTGTTGTTCCGACCAAACCTTCCCGCCAAGTCCGTTCAGCACCATCACCGAGCGCGTTATACCTGCAGTGCCCAGTTTCTCTAGAGCCTCTCGGGTGGTGTCGAATGTCTCCCCTTTCTTTACGGCAGCTAATATCTGATCGTCACCAGACTCCGCTCCGACATAAGCCATTGTCAGACCGGCAGCGGCTAGTTCATTGATTTCCGACTGATGTTTCTTCCTCAAATTCGCCGGGCGGCAGTACGAGGCAACGCGGCGCACAGTGGGCATGTGTTTACGTATCGCTTCAAGAATCAGCAAAAGCTTGCGAGTCGGCAGAACTAACGCATCTCCATCCGCCAGGAAGACATGCTTTATGTTCTTGCCATATATTTCCGCAGTTTGTCGAATGCTTTCGATGATCTCGTCATCCTCACGCACTCGAAAGCTTTTCTGAGGCGCGGTGTACATATCGCAATAAGTGCAATTGTTCCAGGAGCAGCCATCAGTCACTGGCAAGATCAGCGATTCGGCCTCACTCGGGGGACGAAAAACGGGTTCAATGTAACGAATGGGGATCACTAGATATCCTTCGCCAGTACGACAAGAACTCCCGTAGGTGCCGCTTTTCCTTCGGCCAACATCCGCGTCGCCAATGTCTCGGCCCTCGTCACAAGGCTTTTCTGAATCCTAACCGGAAGGATCAGCGATAAAGGAACCAGCGTCCTGGCCATGAGGCGTTCAGCGAAGCGGAATTCGTGGCGCGGGCCGACCAGGAGTGCGGGCCTGAAAATGATCAGGGAGCGCAGTCCTAGAGCCCCCACATCGTTTTCAGTCCGACCCTTGATCCGGTTGTAGAAGATCATTGAGTTTGCATTCGCGCCCATGGCGGACACGAGCGTAAATGCCCTTGCATCGTGAGACCTCGCGATTTTCGCGAAAGCGACGATGGCAGCATGATCAACTTTCTCGAAATTCTCTTTGCTGCCTGCCGCCTTGATGGTTGTGCCGAGACAACAGAAATAGAGATCTCCGCCGATCTTCGATTCGATCGACGATAACTCTGCCAGGCCTGAGATCAAAACCTCTGTCAGCTTAGGATTCGAAATCTCCAGCGACTTTCGCGAAACGGAAATCACCTTGGTGATCGTTGAGTCGGCCAGTAGCTGCCGAACCACAAACGAACCCGTTAGACCCGTGCCGCCAATGAGTATCGCGATCATAAGTTTTTCGCGGGGTTTACCGGCACAGCCATGATTGTGGCCAGCATGGTTGCAATCACCGTTTCTTTGCCGTCGCTGATGGCAAACGCGTCCGCCGTACAAACTGTCAGCGTCCGTCCGGCTCTTTTCACTTGCGCTCTTGCCACAAAGGTCTCACCGGCCGCGGGTGCCATCAAGTTCATCTTTAACTCCACCGTGAGGACCTCCTTGTCGTCTGCTGCCACGGTTAAGGCAGCATAACCGCAGGCAGAATCCAGCACCGCAGCGATAGCACCCGCGTGCAGGTAGCCGTTTTGTTGCGTAAGGCTCGGCGAAAATGGCAGGCGAATTTCAACGCCGCCTTGGACTACCGCCGTGAGCTCGGCTCCAAGGGTGGACATGAAAGCCTGCATGGAAAAGCTTCGCCGGACGCGTTCTTCGTTGGTGATCACGCATTCTCCTCGAGCCGGACGCTTTGCCCTCACCGCAGTATTCCGTCGCGCAGCTTAACGGATAGGGCACGAGCCGTAAATGCTTACGGTTCCCCGACTGGCAGGACTTCTTCAATCACAGACCAAGGCCCACCTTGAACGATGAGGTACTTCAGGTAAAGTTCGACTGATTGCCGATCTGGCGAAGCAAGTAGGGTTCGAGCGGCATCCTGGATGCGCTCTTTCGGCACCGAGGTGAGGTCGAAGTCTTCCGCAATGATTCCCTCTGTATGCGGAATCGCCAACAATTCAAGATAGCTGACAATCGTTGCACGATGCTCGCGGAGCAGATATTCCTGCAGGAGACTACTCACTATCTGCTCGGGAAGAGTCAGTGTTGCTGCCGTCCAGTTGACCAGGCGCTCGAGCGGCGCCCGGCGGACGCTGATCTCACGAACGTTGTTCGCCTTTGCAAGAGCGGCAAAGAGAAACTGTTTTAGTTCTTTAGTTGGCTCTACCCAAAATACTTTGCTGGCGGAGACTCTAGTCTCATTGGGCAATTGTCGCCAAATACGGTTTGCGGAAAGTGGCACGAGCGGTCCTCACTGACAGTCAATCTCAAGTTCTATCTAAGATCATAACGGCTGGGAGAAAACAATGGGGGCTATCTCCTGTGTAGCCGCCGCCTGCTTGGGCTACAGGCCAACGTGGTGCGTCACGCTCCTGTCTTTCAGTATTCCCCTTACAGAATCCGGAATTGCGTCCGAGTTTAAGACTTTCAACTCTCGGCGATAAGCCTTCGTTGTTCCAAAGGTTACTTTAGGGTCCCCTGAAAGCCGCGTTTTACCCGTCTTTCGTGCTTTCAGGCACTCTGGCCAGCAACTTGCAATAAAGTCAACGTTCCCGGAGGGAGATGCAACAGTCTTCCTGACGCCGTTGGCAATGAACGTCAGGATGGTCTTCATCTCTCCGTGCTCGAGCTTACGTTATACAGCGCGCCCAGTATTTAGGTTGTGCTTCGGATCGCGGCAGAAGGTTGCTGCGAAAGTTCTGATCGGAGAGATTCCATGAAAGTCGCAATTGCCGTCGTTCTCAGTGTCTTCTTGCTTCTGCCTGCAGCGGCACAACAGGTCTCCTCTTTTACCGCGAATTATCAAACAGGCAAGCCGACCACCAAGGACAATGATGTGCGTGTCATGTTGTCCGTGCGTCTCTATAACAACACTGCCAATAACATGCGCGGCGCAACGGTCACTCTTGTCGCTCCCTCCGCTACCAACAAAGTGTATGCCACCTTTGCCGAGGTTTCGGTAGCACCTGGCGAAAGCCTGGCGCTTACTCAGAGCGTCACCGTCCCGCTGCAGGAATATACCCGTTGGCAAAAGGGCAGTCGTCCATCGCTGGCAGTTCGCTATAGCGATGCGAATGGGAAACCCGTGGTGGCAATCATCCCGGCCAAAGCCTTAGTTGCAGGACAGACGCTGTAGAGCGAGAGCTCCCAGTCGATCGAAGGATAGAAGAGATGACATCATCATATAGGCGCATCACAACCCTTGCTCTATTTGTGCTGGTCTGCGGACTCCTGTTATCCACCGGCACGGCGCTCGCCCAAAATTTTGTCTATGCCAACAACGATGCTCAGCCGAACAGTATTTCCGGTTGGATGATTACGTCGGAGGGTGGGCTCCAGGTGATTCCCGGCTCCCCCTTCTTGACAGGAGGCAACGGCGGAAATGGTGGCTACTTCGCCTCTCATCGGGTGACGGTGATCGGCAATTACCTCTATGCTTCCAACGCCGCAGACAACACGATCAGCGCATTTTCAATCGACCCGGTCGCTGGCGGACTGACCACGGTCACCGGCTCGCCTTTTCCATATTCGGGCCAAGGTGGGGAGACCGGAATTTCTCTTGCGCCTGCCAGAGGCGGCAAATACCTCGTGGCTGCCGCCACTGGAGCCCTGACCTCTTACCAGGTATCTAATAGCGGTGCGTTGATACAGCAGAACACGTTGTCTGTTGCCGACTCTCCCGACGGACTCGCATTGCAACTTTCCGGGAATTACGGAGCCTACGCTAACGCTGACGGTTCCGTTCAGACCTTCTCAATCGCGGCAGATGGCACACTGGCATTGGGAGCGAGTTTGCCGGCTTCATCTGGGTTTGGTGCTGCGGATGTAATTTTCAACTCCGCTGGAGACCACCTGTACGCAGTCACGGAAGGCGCAGTGTACATCTGGACGGTCGACTCCTCGGGCAATTTCGCTTCCGTAGTCGGTTTCTCTCCCCTCACCACTGAAGATGGCTCAGCGGGACAAAGCCTCGCCCTCAGCGCAGATGGAAACTTTCTGTTTTCCGGTTCCCCGAACTATGGGGATGTAGGTTCATTCTCGGTGCTTGCGGACTCCACCGTCAGCGAAGTACCCGGTTCACCTTGGTCCGTTGTGCCCTCAACGTCTCCGACCCAGCTCGCAGTCACAACCGATGGTAAGTATGTCTTTGTCGGAGCGTGGGGTACTAACTTGAACCTGTTCAGCAATAGCTCCGGATCGTTAACGCAAGTGGCGACCACCGACAACAGCGCAGTTGGCACTTCCGCCATGTCTGTCGCTGCCTACCCCAGCTTTGCTGTAAATGCCAACGCCGCCACTACCACCACTGTCTCTGCGCCAGCAGTGACGTGGCCCGGTCCAGCAGCAGCCACGGTGCAAGTGACCAGTGCCAGTGCTACACCCACAGGCAGTGTCACTCTAGACACTGTCCCCCCCGGCCTCGTACCGGAACTGCCTGCCACGTTGTCCCTTGATGGTACCGGAACGGCGTACTTCTCCAACCTCAACAACCTGAACGCGGTTTCGTACACCCTGCAAGCCAGCTATTCGCAGCAAAGTACTTTCGCCGCCAGCACGGGCAGCGCAACGCTAGTGGTGAATCCTGAAGTGCCAACTGTGGACGTAACCGGCGGTCCGTTCCAATACGACGGATTGTCGCACGCTGCCACAGTAACGGTGACTCCTGCGGGAGTTCCTTGCGATCTCTCCGTGACCTACAACGGAAGCGCAACACTGCCGGTCAGCGCAGGTCCTTACACTGTGGCTGCAACCTGCAGCAGCGCGGACAGCAATTGGGCTGTCGGTTATGGCAGCGGCACCCTCACCATTAAGAAGGCTGCGCTCACGGCGACAGCGAACAACACCAGTGTCGGTTTTGGTGCATGGCCGAACCTTACGGGCACGCTTACGGGCGTGGCCGCAGGCGATGGCATCACCGCGAGCTACGCGACGACGGCGACCCTCTCATCGCAGCCCGCCCAATATCCAATCACCCCGGTGCTCAGCGACCCGAACACCAAACTCGCAAATTACACTGTGGCGCTCAATAACGGCACCCTGACCATCAGCCAGGACCAGACCACGACTACGTTGCAAGCGAGTGCAACCTCGATACTGTTGCAGAACAGCGTCACGTTCACAGCACAGGTAGCACAAACGAGCGTTGTGCCTGATGTTCGGAACGCCACTAAGGTGCTTCGTCCCATGACACCGTCGAGGGCTGCCCCGTCCGGTAGCGTCACTTTCTACGAAGGCGGTACGGCAATAGGCACCGCCACACTGGATAACACGGGCGCCGCGACGTTAACGCTCAGCACACTCACCGTCGGTACGCACAGCATCACGGCGGTCTATGCGGGTAGCGTTGATTTTGTCGGAAGTTCGTCAGCCGCAGTCTCTGAGACGGTACAGGACTTCAACTTCACCGTCAGCAGTGGGATGGCGACGACTCTTTCAGCAACGGTGCTGCCCGGTGGCACAGCGGTTTACACCATGCAGGTAGCTCCAACCGCAGGCACTACTTTTGATGGAAACGTGGTATTGACTCTTGCAGGTCTTCCCGCGGGAGCAACCTACACGATCGTTCCATCAACCATCGCGATGGGTAGCGGCACAACCACTGTGACCGTGAGAGTAATATCGCCCAAGCCACAGGCTACTGCAGCCGTGTCCTCTCCAGGAAATCAAAACAGATTTCCGGGGCCGCTGATGTTGGCATTCTGCCTGCCTCTGTTTGGCCTCGGTAAGCTACGCCGCTCGTTACGCCTGCAAATCAAGACCCCAGCGTTGATGATGATCCTGCTGGCAGTCCTGACTGTTGCGGGTATGACGGCTTGCGGCTCAGGCAGCGGCTTCCTTACCCAGACTCCACAAACCTATCCCATGACACTGACTGGGACGAGCGGTGCATTGCATCACTCTGTCACTCTCGACCTGACGGTCCAGTAGGAGGACACTATGAAGCACGTAAATCGCATCGTTCTCGTTTGTCTATTATTTGCGTCGGCGGCATGGGCCCAGGGTGCACCAGCCGAGGTTTCGCCGGTGCCGGTGCAGTTTTCAGCGAGCTATCTCTACCAGGGCTCGAATCAGACACCTTCAGGGACCAACTGGTTCTCCAGCAACGGAGGTCGCGCCGACGTCAGTATTGGCGAATGGCGTCACCTCGGAGCGGTGGCTGAGTTTGCCGGAAGCCGCACCACGGGTCTCAGTTCGGTACAACCAATGCTGCTCACCTACATGGCAGGTCCACGTCGCTCCTTTGCTTTGGGCCGAATCAAGAACCATAGGGTGTCGGCCTTCGCGCAGGTTCTCGTCGGCGGAGTGCACGCTTCCGATGGGCTATTTCCGAATGGAGTTGCAATAAAGAGCTCGGCCAACGCGTTTGCATTCTCCTCGGGAGGAGGAGTCGGAGTTACTGTCAACCGCCACCTGACGTTGCGATTGATCCAGGCTGACTACCTCTACACTCAACTCCCCAATGCCTACAACAATTACCAGGGTAGCTTCCGTCTCGGCACCGGAATCGTATTCCGAGTGCACTAGGCGTACAAACAAGCATCGGCCACCGGACGTATATCCGGTGGCCGTTATCTTTTGTCTGGCCTGAAAGCAATTCGCGCTCCCGAATGTTGTCCGTCATTGCGATTGTGCGTCGCAACTCTTTACGCGCCTCGGCACCTCGTCCCAGCTTTACAAGCAGATCTCTCCTGATCTGAAGCGAGGGAGCAGGTTTGGCCGCAAGGCAGAGCTCGAATTCTCTCTGTATCGGCCAACACGCTCTGGATCCCACACATCGCACCCAATGCCGCTCAGAGTAGAGCGTTCGAGGGAATATCATGCCAGTTCGAAAATCTGGTCTTGGAATACTTATTGCCAGTCAGCTAGTCCTGTCCACCTTAGCTATGGCCGGAACTCCGCGTTTTGCCTATGTGCCCAATATTGATGACGGTACGATTTCCCAATTCATCGTTGACTCTACAACCGGCCAGCTCCTGCCCAACGGTTACATCATGGCAGGGGATCATCCACGCTCGTTCGTTCAGGTCGGCAACTTCGCCTACGTCGCCAACATGAACTCCAACAACATCTCGGGATACTCCGTGAGTCAGAGCACCGGGAAACTGCAGGCGTTACCCACTCCCACCTATACGGCATCCGGAGTCCCTTACGCCCTCATTGCTCATCCCAACGGCAAATTCCTGTATGCGGTGTCTAGCGGGGACGACCTAATTTATGTCGATTCCATCAACAGCGACGGCTCGCTTACCCAGATCGCAGACACGCCCACAGGAACCAGTCCACGGTTCCTGGCAATCACCGGCAACGGCGACTTCCTCTACGTGGCAAACTACGGCTCCAACAATGTGACTGCATACAAGGTCAACGCAACCACCGGAAAGCTCTCTGCAATCGGGACCTATCCCACCGGCGGTTCCAAACCTTCCAACATCATGGTGTCGGGTAATTTTCTCTACGTGACCAACGCCGGATCAAACAATGTCTCGGCCTTCACCATCAACTCCTCGACCGGGGTTCTGTCTCATGTATCCGGCTCACCCTTCGCGGCGGGAACCAGTCCGTATTCGCTCACCCGTGAGTATTATGGCCGCTACATCTACGTTGCCAACAGTGTGTCGAACAACATCTCGGCGTTTAAGGTGAATGCCACTACGGGCGCGCTGACAAAAATTGCGGGCTCGCCTTTTGCGGCCACCAAGGGGACGCAGGCGCTGAGGGTCGACCCTTCGAATAAGTTCCTCTACGCAGCAGACGCGGGTGCCGAAGAGGTTCTCGTCTATGGCATGAACCTGACTACCGGCGCACTCACGGAAACATCATCGATCCGCACCCATGGCATCGGGTTCGACGTGTACGTCGGCAATGGTTCGGCCATTACCAATGAACCGTTCATCGCGTATGTGATGAACAATGACAATGACATTCCATTCAACGATTTTCCGTTAGCCACATACAGCATTAATCCAACGACGGGCGCGTTCACCTCGCTACCGTCCTCCCTCGACACTGCAAACATTGATTACGTAGGCTCAGATGCGACCGGGCAATTGCTGTATGAGTTCAATCCGATCTGGCACTATCCTCCATCGAACTCGGTCGTCTGCAAGGTGCAGCCCGACGGGTCCTGTCCTAATGCTGCCTGGATTGTCTCGGACGCAATTGGCGCGGATGACCCGCAAGGTATGTACCACTACTTCGGATCTACTGACTACAATACGGACATTTACCAGGGAATCTCTGGTTACCAGATCGGCGATGCGGGTGGTGTATTCACCATGACGCAGGTTATCGGCTCACCATTTTTTCCCCAGGCGGGAGAGCCGCTCGGTTTCGATCTCACCGGCAAGTTTATGTATGACAGTGCATCGAACGTCTATAAAGTGAACCCGGCGAACGGGACAATAACTTTGGGAACAACCACCCCTGCGTACAGTCCCACCTTGCATCCCAACGGACGGTTTCTTTACACCGGAGTTTCCGGCGGAGTGTTAGCCAAGGGAATCAATCCGGTGAATGGAGCCTTGACTAGTCTTGCGTTCAGCTCCACCAGTGGAGGCACGCCGCTGATTGAGCGGACCGGACAGTTCGCCTACCTTTACGACGGGCAGAAGGTGAACCTTTATCGCATCAACCCAACTAACGGTGCGCTGGCAAAGCTTTCCAGTCCACTCACCACTGCTGCAAGCGTACAAATCGATGCGAGCCGCAACTTCCTTTACTTGCTCTTGAATGGAACCTCAGATGGCAATGGCGTGTCCATCACTCCGACCGTCATCGCTACATACAAGATCAACCACACCACGGGAGCGTTGACGCGCACCGCTTCCTTGTCGTTCCCGACCGTGAGTGGCACAGGTTACACGCTGGCCACCACAAGCACTCTGCACTAGGAGCTTTTGCATCCACTGAAATCAAATGTCGGCACCGGGACGAGACATTCTGAATGCAACGCCATTTGTTCGCGAGAGACTTTGACGGTCCTCTTCAGCGGTGAAATGTGTCGTAGTCCTGTTCCCGGAGTACTTGATATGTAAGAACTTACTGCCATGGCCAGGGCCAAACGCCGCACGGTCGGCATTCCGGTCGCTCCGTCACTGACACGGGAGCCATCCACGCGTTAGGGTTGAAGTATCCCAAGTCCAGCAACCTTGGCAATATCGAAATGGAGGTCGAGGGAACATCAGTATCAAGCTCTCTCTTTTATGAGTCACCCACTCAGAACTCTGTTAACAGAAGCATTTGTGCTCCCACCCAAGCGGATTCTACTAAGCGCATGTGACGCATGTATCCGCGCAACAAGGTTCATTGCCGCTGTTCTTCTTCATCTCAGAAGAAACCTGAGGCCGATGCATCCAGCCTCGCCGCAATGATCTCTCCGGTCCGCTCGTCACCCGTCACGCGGGAGACTCCAGGCGCGCCGCGCTCCTGACAATTCTTGACGCATGCTGACTGGTCCTTCAAGAGGGACAACAGCCAGGGTAGCGCCATCCGTGCTGTACTCTGCCATTGCTCGTTGTGGTTCAGCTTCGCCTCAGGACGAAGCAGGTACTTCCTGCCAGAAGTGTAATAACTGCACGTCTACCTCTCCTAAATTACAGTCGAATTTCCACAGGCATGGGCTAAGTCGTTCGTTACCAGCGTATTTCTGGTGGTCACGAACGTGCTCCTCAAAAGTGCTAACCATATTACTGCTCTGCCCCATACCCCAGAGAGGGAGAACGTCACCATGGCTCCAGTGAAACAGAAGAACGTCAACCTTGTTAACAAAGTCAAAGGTCCGATTCGGTGCCACACTTGCCGACTGACGTGCCGCGACGCCGAACATTATCTGAGCCATACCTGCGAGCCGAGCCTCCACGCAACCGAAGCACAGCGGGTCGCGCATCGATAGGATTACTAGAGGCCTCGCCGCTTAGGGCAAGTCGCTTACATGATCGTGCGGTCAGCCGCCGAATCACCTCTTACGCGTCTCCGCGAAGGCAGAGGTGAAGGGGATATCTCCGTTCCTACGCCTCGTGGCTGCAGGATCAACCGCTTTGTGAAATCCTATAAGCTATGGCAAATCGTATTGCAATCGTCGGGCTTGGCAATGTTGGTGCCAGTTTCGCCTATGCGCTTCTGTTTCGTGGACTCGCCTCTGAAATCGTATTGATTGATGCGAACCGGGCAAAAGCCGAAGGCGAGGCCATGGATCTGAATCACGCCGTTCCATTCACCCATTCCACGCGGATCTGGGCGGGCGACTATTCGGATTGCGCCGGAGCGGCCGTCACCGTAATCACTGCCGGTGCGGCGCAGAAACCGGGAGAGACCAGGCTGGACCTGGTGAAGAAGAACGCCCGCATCTTTGCCTCGATTGTGCCGCAAGTGGTGAAGCACAACCCGGACGGCATCCTCCTGATTGCCACCAACCCGGTGGACGTCTTGACCTACGTTGCGTGGAAGTTGAGCGGACTGCCAGCCGAGAGAGTAATAGGCTCGGGGACCATTCTGGACACCGCGCGTTTCCGCTACCTGCTGAGCCAGCACTTCGATGTGGATGCCCGCAGCGTGCACGGCTTCATCGTGGGAGAACACGGCGACAGTGAAGTGGCGGTCTGGTCGTTGACCAACATCGCGGGAATGCGTCTGCCGGAGTACACCAAGCACAATGATGCCAAGTGTTCGCCGGAAGAGATGGAGCAAATCTTCGTCGACACGCGCGATGCCGCCTACAAGATTATTGAGTGCAAGGGCGCGACCTTTTATGCCATCGCCGCCGGATTGATGCGCATCACCGAGGCGATTCTGCGGGATCAGAGCACTGTGCTCTCCGTCTCAAGCCTGGTCAAGGGACTCTACGGCATTGAAGACGTTTATCTCAGTCTCCCCACGGTTCTGCATCGGGGCGGTGTGGAGAGGGTGATCCACTTGGAACTGAGTGCCGACGAAGAGGCCAAGCTGAAAGCCTCCGCGCGCGTCCTGCATGAGACCATCGCCGGACTCGATGGGCTGACTTAGAGCTGTGCTGCGCGACAAGAATTGCGGCGAGAGCCCTAGTGTCGTTGCGACACGAGCAGTTCCGAATTGGGAGCAAAAGCAGAGACGCGCCACCTATTGATCTTGCCTTGCTATTTGGGTTGGGCCATGCTCGCCCGTTGGATCATAGCCTGTGAGACCTCCTGATTCCTTACCCGGTTCGCGCCGGGTTTCTTATGTCCCTGCCTTCTCCTCCAGATAATCCTCGGTCCGTTTCGTCCCCTGGCGAAAATTGGATGGAGCGCATTCGCCGTCAGCTAAGGTTAAACACTTATGAATCACCTGGTATGCCGCGGGCGCGCGCTCATCGGCTTGTTACGTTAGTCACGTAGCTTGGCCCGTGAAGTTGCAGTTTTCGGATGGATTCTTAGGGCAAAAGTTGTACTCTCGTCCCCGTACGAGAGCGTGGAAGCTGTCTCTGCCGATACTCCCCTCTGAATGAGAATTCAATATTAGGCTCGCGGATGCGTCGTTCCGCGTTTATGAGGACAGCTCTTCTCCTGACTCCTGCGTGATGCATGGGGGGGGAGATGCCGCCACAGGACTGTCCAAATTTGGTGGGATGAGTGTCATTGCATGGGGACCAAGTGAAGAAGCTTCGCATTAGAACCACGATTCGTCTGGCAATTGCCGTACTGGGAGCGAGCTATTTGGCCCTCCTCTTGTTGGTACAGTGGACCGGCGCCCAAACCCAGGCCCACATGGACATCGCTTCTCGTTCACTCTTTCCCGCCAGTCTCGAAAGCCAGGATGCGGCAGCAGCCTTCCAGCGTTTCACCAAGGCATATTCCGATGCGGTTGTGATCGATGACGCGGCCACCGTTTCTAAAGCTGAAGAGCCTGCCAGGGCGGTGATTGAGGCGTTGAACTCGATTCAGCAGCACTCAGAGGGCTTCACTCCAGAAAGACAAAAGCAAGTCTCCGTGCTTCTCGAGCAATTCAAGGGACTGCAGAGCCGCTCCCGAACCATCTATTCCGACGTGGTCGCCAAGAGCGGAAGCACCTCAGATCAAAACTGGCAGGCTGTGGCGGACCTCGGGAAAGAGAATCGCCGATTCGAGATATCGCTGCGAGATCTTGGTACCGCGCTGTCGGTGGATTTCCGATCGCAGCTAGAGAGTGTGGCGTACTGGTCCAAAGTTCAGCGGGTATTCGGTGGAGCACTATTTCTCCTCGTCGTCGCCAGCGTCCTGCTGATTCTCAGAACCATGGAGCGTCGCGTCTCCATGCCGTTGCAGCAGCTGACAGTCCGCTTCAAAGACATTGCAGGAGACCTGACGGGTGCGGCTGAGGGGTATCAGGCCAGCGATGAAATCGCTGAGCTGGATCACTTCTTCACGGCCATGGTTTCCCATCTGCAAGACATGGCGACTGTCACCTCAGACATTGCCGACGGAGATCTTTCGCAGCAGATCCACCCACGCTCAGAGCACGATGCCCTTGGCAAAGCGCTGGCGCAAATGGCTGACGGTCTCAGCGGCCTCGTAAACACCGTCCGGGACAGCGCCGCACAGGTCGCCTCCGGTTCTGAGCAGGTCGCCGCTGCGGCCGAAGCGTCCGCCAAAGTTGGCGTGCAGGCGTCCTCTGCCATTGACACTGTCTCCAGCACCATGCAGGAGATGAACATCAATGTGCAGAACGTGGTGCAGGGAATGCGTCTGCAGGCCAGCAATGTCAGTGAGACTTCTGCCTCCATCAACCAGATGGTTGCGTCCATTCAGCGCGTCGCCGACACAACCGCAATTCTGCTTGAGATCTCCGCTCGCTCCCGTCGTGAGGCCGAGGACGGCATTATCAGCATGGATAAGGCCACCGACGGATTGAGCCGGATCAACGAATCGATCCAATCCTCCGCGGGAATCATTGGTGCGCTGGGGCAGCGTGTTGATGACATCGGCAAGATTGTGGACGTGATTGATGACATTGCAGAGCAGACCAACCTGCTGGCCCTCAATGCTGCCATTGAAGCCGCGCGAGCCGGAGAACACGGTCTCGGTTTCGCCGTGGTTGCTGATGAGGTTCGCAAGCTCTCGGAAAAATCAGCCACCGCCACCCGCGAGATCGCCGATCTTATCGCAAGCATTCAGAAGGAAGCACGCAAAGCCGCTGGCAACATGGACAAGAGCATCGTGATTGTCGATGAAGGCTTGGCGTTGGGAGCCAACCTCAACGGCGCCCTCAACAGGATCTCCAACGTGGTTGCTGAGGTCTACAAGTTTGCCGAAGAGATCCGTATCGCAACCAGGGAGCAGGCCGACAGCTCATCCCAGATTGGCAATGCCACCAGCCGCCTCAATGAAATCACTTCAGAAGTGAGCGCCGCGGTCAGCGAGCAGGCCGCCGGTACTGATGCCGTGGTGACTTCCATGGAGAACATGCGCAACCTGGTGCAGCAAAGTAGTTCTTCTTCTGCCGAACTGGCGGCCCAGTCTGATCAGATGTCGACCATGTCAAAAATGCTGCTTGAAGTGATGGATCGCTTCAAACTGCGCTCGGCCGCACCGCTTCCCCTGGGACCAAGCCGCAGGAGCCGCGCAGCGCTGACCCCTCCAGCCAGAAGATGACAATTTTTAAATGAGTTTGAGACCTATTGCCTTCGATACGGTGAACGCTCTTACTCTGCACGCCTGAATACTGCATTACAAAATCTCCAAGGAGTAACCAGTGAAGAAGTTATTTATCGCAGCAATCATGCTGGCTTTCGGTGTAGCTTCCGCCTCAGCCCAGAGCCTGGAAGATCTGAATCTTCAGATCCATGGCTATGCCACGCAAGGCTTTCTATACACCACGCAAAACAACATACTGACCACTCAATCCAACGATGGCAGCCCGGCCTGGAGCGAAGCGGTCGTGAACATTGGCACGCAGCCCATCCCCAAGCTCCGCGTTGGCGTGCAGGCTCGTTACTTCCTGCTCGGCAATCTCGGCAACAGCATTACCCTCGACTGGGCATCTGCCGACTACAAAGCCAACGATCATTTCGGCGTGCGCTTCGGCAAGGTAAAGACACCTTCGAGCCTCTTCAACGAGACGCAGGACATCGACCCCTCGTACGTATGGTCGTTGTTGCCGCAGAGCATCTATCCCCTGGTCAGCCGTAACTCATTGCTCGCGCACTACGGCGGAGTCGTGTACGGCACTCTTCCGCTCGGCACCAGGCTCGGCAAGCTGGAGTATCGCGGCTGGGGCGGAGAGCGCGTCATCGGTTCGACCGACGGCTACCTCCTGGGCGATGCGGAAAAAGGAATCGTCGCACCCAACGGTGTGAGCGGCACAACCTACGGTGCAGGACTCCGCTGGCAGACACCTCTGTCTGGACTCACCGTCGGCGCGACGGCTGCAGAAAACAATGTCAAGACGGGGCCGGTGAATGACACGACCTCCAAGGGATTGACCTATACCGGCACTCTGATTCGCACTGGTTTCTTCTCGCCGGACTTCTTCGCTCAATACGAGAAGAACAAAATCATGGTCGCTGCCGAGTATGCCAGAAAGCCGTACTCAGAGATGATCCCGCTGACCGGCGGTCCCGCGCCCATCCCGACCATCAACAAGGTATCTACCGATCAAAGGCTCTGGTACGCCATGGCCAGCTACCGCGTGACCGATAAGATCAGCGCCGGAATCTACCACAGCCAATACTTCAATCGCGCCGCCGCACTTGGTCCGGGCCGCTTCTCGAAAGACTGGTCTCTATCCGCCCGTTATGATTTCAATCAGTTCATCTACGCCAAAGCGGAACAGCACTTTATTGATGGCACTGCCGTGGGTTATGACAAGACTCTCAATCCGAACGGCATGAAGCCTGACACCCGTCTCACCATTCTGAAGATTGGCGTCAGCTTCTAGGCGCACGAAAGGAAACATACTCATGAAAAATAAACTCATATTGTTCCTCTTCGTCGCCTGCGCATCGTTCTTTACGCAACACGCGTATGCGCAAGTCGCGGTCATTGCGAATCCCAGCGTCAAGGTGTCGACTGTTTCCAAGGCAGAGCTCAACGACGTATTTACCGGAACGGCTTCCAGCCTGAAAGACGGTTCACGTGTAACACCCGTGCTGTTGAAGTCAGGCGTCGCACACTCCGAATTCCTGAATGAGTACGTTCACAAGTCTGACAATGCGTTTCGCGCCGGCTGGCGCAGCCTCGTCTTCTCAGGACAGGGAGCGATGCCGAAAGCGTTTGACAGTGAAGCTGCCGTCGTCGATTACGTCGCAGCAACTCCCGGTGCTATCGGCTACATCAGCAAGGCCACCGCTCACGACAAGGTCAAGACTCTCACCGTGAGGTAGCAATCTCGGGATTCCGGTTTTGCGTTCGATCAGAAAGAGATGCGGGCTGGCCATTTACACTCTGGCCAGCCCGCATCTCTTTATTTCTTTCGATTGTCGTCAGATTTCAGGATGACTCGTTCCCATTCCTCGCTTTGCAAGCGCTCCTCGCATCGTATATAAGAGCTGCAGGCGAGAGCATGGAAATAGTTTGGCGATCAGCTCGAGGAAATCGCCGCGCTCTGCGCATGGAGAAAACATGGTTTTTGAAATGGCTCAACTCACGATCAAGCCCGGCACAGATGCCGCTTTCGAACATGGCGTAACAATGGCCGCTCCGCTCTTCCAGCGTGCAAAGGGATGCAAAGGGATGCAGCTCCTGAAGTCGATCGAGCAGCCGTCGCACTACACCCTGATGATCACATGGGAGACCCTGGAAGATCACACCGTGAACTTCCGCGAGTCCGCTGACTTTCAGGAGTGGCGCCGCCTGGTGGGTGAATATTTTGTCAGCGCTCCGCAGGTAGAGCACGTGCAGGTCGCGTTCCGCGGATTCTGAACCCTCGCGCCCGTTAATCCGGCAATCGCTCACCTTTCGTTTCTGTTGCCAGTGGGATCAGAAGGATCCCCAGCGCAAAAGCTACGCAGGTATAAGCCACCGGCTTGCCCAGCGTGCCCATGTTGCGAACCATCCCTCCGATCAGGAAGTTCACGCCTGCGCCAATAAACCTCCCGAATGAGGTGGAGAAGGCGAAGGCCGTCGCGCGGACTGAAGTGTTATAGAGCTCCGGCAGCCACAGGCTGAAGATCGCAAAATTGCCGCCGAAAAATCCCAGAAAAAACAGCACTGTGATGAACAGGCGCAGCCCGTGCGGCTGGTAGAACGCCCAGCCAAATGCCAGCGCAATGCACACGCACATTCCCGAGAAATAGAACGCCAGCGTCTTCTTCCGCCCAAAGCGCTCCGCCAGCGGAGGCACGGCCAGGCATCCCAGGATGGTGCCAATCGAAAGTAGTCCCGTGCCCAGCGAAGCGGTGCGCACGGCTTGCGGCAGGCTCATGCCTTCTTTTCTCGCCAGCGCGATAATGGCGGTCGGTTCGTACACCGCGCCTGCCCATAATCCGATGATGGCCACCGTCAGCAACGCAGTCATCACAATGGTCCGCCTCTGATAAGCCCCAACAAATATCGTGCGTAGCGGAGCATGTTTGCGGATAGTCTGCACCTTCTGCTTCTGCTGCCAGCGCTCGGGTTCCTTCACCCGCAGCGTGATCAGAATGGCCAGTACAACGGGGGCCATGCCGCACAAGAACATCGCTCGCCAGCCAAAGCGCGCGCCCACCGTAAAGTTCAGCGCCGCCGCCAAAAAGAATCCTGCGTAGTAGCCGGTCTGCAAGTAGCCAGCGCCCATCTTCCGGCGATCTTCCGGCCAAGCCTCCGCCACGTAGGTTCCCGCCAGCGCCCACTCTCCGCCGATGCCAACGCCCGCCAGCAATCGGAAGACGGCCAACTGCCATACATTCTGTGACAGCGCAGCGAGCCCGGTGAAAATGGCATACACGAAGATGGTCGCGGCCAGCACACGAGTGCGTCCATAGCGGTCGGCAATCGGCCCCCAGACGAATGAGAGACCCCAGCCGATCAGAAACAACGCGAACAGAATCGATCCTGCCAGTCCAACATTTCCCGGCGTGCCCGCAATGCCAGACTTCGGCAGCAACTCAGTCAGTGCCGGAGCCAGCACCAGCGCGTAGATGAACGAGTCCATTCCGTCCAGCGTCCATCCCAGCCAGGCGGCCCAGAATCCAGTGATCTGTTGTGTGGTCAGCTTGCTGCGCCCGGGTGCCGACGCAAGTGGAAACGCACGCTCCGCCATTTGCATTCTCCTGGAGCGGTGATCCACCGTTACAACTGTGTTTCGCCACCGCGTGTCTCTTGATGCCGCAACACACATGGGCTGTTGCCAAGCTGTTGAGAGATTGCTGTGCTCCAGAGTTGCTGCATCTGGCAGCCACAGTTGGGCAGCGGAAACCTGTACAATCTCAGTCCGGCTGACTTGGTGTTTACTATGACAACTTTGACCAGCGCATTACCTGTGGTTGCTCAGGCTGAGCAGTATCGCTCCCGCACCGCCATCATCGACTCGGAACGTTGCTTCACCTACGCGGAACTGCTCGGCTCGTCCGCGCGCATTGCCGCAGCTCTGCTTGGTGCCCGCAGCGATTTGCATGAAGAGCGGGTCGCCTTCCTGGTAGCACCGAGTTTCTTGTGGGCCGCCACATTGTGGGGTATCTGGCGCGCCGGAGGTGTTGCCGTACCGCTTCCACTTGGCACCCCTGCGCCCGAGCTCGAGTACATTCTGGATGACACGCGCGCCACAGCCGTCCTCTTCGACGCCGCAGCTGAAGGCCTTGTCGCGCCGCTTGCCCGCCAGCGCGGCATCCGCGAGTTGTCTACTGCTGACGTTCTCACCCTCGAGCCGTCGCGGCTTCCGCAAGTCGGTCCAGACCGCCGCGCCATGATCCTTTACACAAGCGGCACCACCAGCCGTCCAAAGGGAGTAGTCACCACTCACAACAACATCGCCGCCCAAATCACCGCGCTGGTCGAGGCATGGCAGTGGACTTCCGACGATCGGGTTCTGCTCTGCCTGCCGCTTCATCACGTGCACGGCATCATCAATGTTGTCAGTTGTGCTTTGTGGTCTGGCGCAACCTGCGAAATGCTGCCGCGCTTCGATGCCTCCGAGGTGCTGCAACGCATTGCCAGCGGATTGTTGACCCTCTTCATGGCCGTTCCGACGGTGTACACAAAGTTGATCGCCGCATGGGAGGCCGCTTCTCCCGAGTACAAAGCTGCCATCACCCAAGGCTGCAGCCAAATGCGCCTCATGGTCTCCGGCTCCGCCGCACTCCCGGTGGCCACCCTTGAACGCTGGAAGCAGATCAGCGGCCACACCCTGCTGGAGCGCTACGGCATGACGGAGATTGGCATGGCTCTCTCCAACCCTCTGCACGGTCAGCGCGTGCCCGGCAGCGTAGGAATACCGCTGCCCACCGTGAAAGTGCAACTGGTCAACGAGGCCGGCGACTTGGTCGAACCCGGTGCTCCCGGAGAAATCGAAGTGCGCGGCCCCAGCGTATTCAAGGAATATTGGGGCAAGTCGGATGCGACGCGCGACGCCTTCCGCGATGGCTGGTTCCGCACCGGGGACACCGCGCTGCTCGAGCGCGGTGTCTATCGCATCCTCGGACGCACCAGCATTGACATCATCAAGACCGGAGGACACAAGGTCTCGGCCCTGGAGATTGAAGAAGTCTTGCGCCAGCATCCTGCCATCGCCGACTGCGCCGTCGTAGGCGTCCCTGATCCGGAGTGGGGTGAGCGCGTTGCCGTCGCCGTGGTGCTAGGCCAAAATGCGTCCAACGATGCGCTCGACCTGGACACTCTGCGCGCGTGGGCCAAAGAGCGCCTCGCCATTCACAAGGTTCCGTCGCGCCTTCTCACCCTCGCCGAACTTCCGCGCAACGCAATGGGCAAAGTGACGAAGCCCGCTGTCGGCAAGCTGTTTACTTCAACCAGCGAGTGACGACGTACTTCGCGCTTTGCCCGTGGTACCCGCGATTAGCCTAAGCGGCGCGTTCCAAAGACCAGACGTTGTGTGGCGTGCCAACGTAAGGGAACGCGCCAAGCAAATCACGGTGCGGCCCCACGTTATCTCCTTTCACCTTTCCATTTGTCAGGATGGGCATGAAGACGGCTACGACGTCGTCGGTGAGCAAACGGCCATTGCTAGGGAATGACGCCGGACGCTTGGGATCGTAAAAAAGGAGATCGGGTAGCAGCGTTCCCGCCACCCGTTTCGCCTCTTCTGGCGTGTAGCCGCCTGTGTGCTCCAGCCCGTGCGCGAATCCGGGCACGAAACGGGCATCATTGGCGGGCTCGCCAGCGAGGTAGGCGGCGTTCTCTTCGCCGCTAAGAAAGGGCGTTTGCTGGGGCCGCGCGCCGCGATCGGCCTGCACCCATTTGCCGCCCTCATTGGCGAGCGTGCGTGCCCAGAGGCCGACCTTACCAGACCCCAGTGCGGAGTTCGGCAACTCGATCGCAATGCTGCATATATCTTTGTCGGTAAAGAAATCTTTTCCGGTGAACTGCAGGTTATTGAGGGCGCCCTCCACGTCGAAGAAGAAGGGATCGCTCCGCCAGCCCGCAAAGAAGCGGTAGTCGCCTGCGTCGGTAACTTGTGCCTCACGGCCCATGCAGACTGGTGCACGTTCTACGATGATCTGCCCTGCGTCAGTCGTACCGGCTGCCTGCGCTCCGTCCACTCGGCGTAACGTCGCGGTCTGCGTTCCGCGCTCGGAGGCGAAGAAGCGCATCCGGTACGCGATATTGGCGATGGCATCGCCGTCGGTGTCGATTTTGATTTCGTAAAGCGCGTCGGTTGAGAATGGCTCAGCGGTGGTGGTCCCCGGCGGGACCGCGCTGGCGGATGGGTGCACGTTCATGATGAGGATCGACTTGTTGGAGTCACCTGGTTTTTGGAAGGCGTAAAGATCGGTGAAATCGAGACGGGCGTCCCCGTGAGGGAACCCGAAATTCGGACCGGAGTAGTGATGCGACATAGGTCACCTTCTCTTTTTGTTAGGGATCGGATCTCTAGATACACGCCACCCTCCAGGGGTTGTGCCAAATACGTGAGCTGCCGCACGCTTTCATATAGCGGGGTGTTTGCTGAATTGGTCATTTCAAGCCTGAAACTCTCACTTCCCATCTCGTCTACCATCGAGCAGGCACTTGCGTTCACTTCCGCAATGCCGCCGCCAGCGCAGCAATAATCAGCTTGCCGTTGGGGCTGCCCAACCCGGTGCAAGCATCCCATCCCGGCCCGGCGGAGAAGCCTCCGTTGTTACCCTGCGTAATATCGCGAAACGCCTGCTCGCCGTTCGCATAAAGCGTGGGATTCACGAATCCTGCCGACGATTTGTTCTGCGCGTTAGCCAGCGCAATCAACCCTGCCCACAGTGGAGCCACCGCGCTCGTGCCGCCAATCACCATCGTCTGTCCGTCCACCAAAACCGTGTAGCCCGTCGAGGGATCAGCATCTCCCGCCACATCCGGAACCCCGCGTCCGCCGCTGCTGGCCGTAGGCGCGGGCACACCAGCATTGCTCTGCCACGCAGGTAAGGCAAACACCGTGCTGACGCCACCGCCTGTTGCTCCCTCGCCCAGCGCCGCCTCGTTCCACACCACCTCGCTCGTGATGGCTCCCGCCGCGCTCTTCAGCGTGGTCCCTCCGCAAGCCAGCACATGCGGACTGGAGGCAGGGAAGTCCACGTGATTCGCCGTTCCGGCCACTCCATCCGTGGAACCGTTGTCGCCGCTCGCCACCGTGATCGTCACGCCCATCGTTCCTGCAGCCTGGCACGCCGCATCCAACGCGGTCATCGCCTGCGCCGTCCAACTCGATTCCGGTCCGCCCCAGCTAATGGAGATCACCTCTGGCGCGTTCACCTTGTCATGCACCGCTGTCGAGATGGCGTCGATGAATCCCTGGTCGGTGTTGGGCGCAAAGTACATGGCAATCTTCGCGCCCGCTGCCACGGAGGCGCAGACCTCAATGTCCAGCATCACTTCGCCGTCCGCGCCGTTAGCGGTTCCCGGTGAGTTCGTGCCCTTGTCCACCGAAACCGTCACGGGCGTCGGTGCCGTCAGGCCAAGCGTCTTGAAATACGAGTTGAGATCAGCCTGGCGAAACCCTCCGCCCAGTTCGATGATGCCGATGGTCTGCCCCGTAGCGGTCACACCCGCCGGAACCCCGTACACCTGCGCTACCTGCGGAGGCGTGTAAGACGTGTTGCTCGCATGTGGCTTCGCAATGCGAAAGTGCGGCTTCGCCTGTGGACGGTTATCCAGCCCGAGCACGGCCACCACGTGCCCGCTCAACTCCTCCGGCAGTTGAATCTCGCCCTCGCGCACGCGGTACTGCGTGCCTTCCACCTCTTGTCGCTTGAGCGTGACAGCGAATGCCTCTTGCATGGCGGCCACCGTTCCTGCCAAACGCAGCGTGCAGGGACCAAGCTCTTCCGCCGCCTCCAGCTTCAATCCAAATTCTTCGGCAAATGCCTCAATCAGCCGCACCGAATCCGCAGGTGCGCCGTGACGTTTCGCAAACTCCGCACGGCTGAGCCGTCCTTCCGGCGTTCCTGGCGTTGACGTCTTGATCGGTTCCTGTGGCGGAACAATCACAGACACCGTGATTGTCTCCGCTGTCTCCGCAGCCTGCGTCGTTCCGAATGTGAAAGGCTGACGCTTGCTGCCGGGCAGAGCAACTCGTCGCTGCGATTTGAAATGGGAGTGACTGGGCATGGCGCGCCTCCAACTGAGCAGTAGGATGCAACCATCAACTCAAACGCGCAAGGCCAGCAGCAATCCAGCTTTACTCAGCGGCGTTGCCTTCGGAGGAGGCTCTGCCCAGCGCGGCATCCATCACCTCAACAACGTGAAACACCGGCAGCGGATGCCCCGCTCTTTTCAGCCCACTCGCAATATGAAGCAGACATCCGGGATTCGCCGACACGAGTGCCTCCGCGCCTGAGGCAATGATGTTCTGCGCCTTGCGGTCGGCCAGTTGCCGCGCCGTCACTGGCTCAATCAGGTTGAAGATCCCTGCGGACCCACAGCAGATCGCCGCCTCCGGTAGTTCAATCAACTCAAGCCCCGGAATCGCGTTCAACCACTGTCGCGGCTGAATGCGTATTCCTTGCGCGTGCTGCAAATGGCACGAGTCGTGATACGCGACTCTCATCGCAACCGTGTGCAGCGGCCCCTCAATCCCAAGTTCCGCAAGCAACTCGCTCACATCGCGACACTTTGCCGAGAAGGCTTCGGCGCGCATCGCAAACTCCGGATCGTCCCTCAGCAGGTGCCCGTACTCCTTCATGTTGGAGCCGCACCCGGCCGAGTTCACAGCGATCACATCCACCTTGGCGCGCTCAAACACTTCGATCATTCGCCGCGCCGCCTCCTGTGCCTCGCCCTCGCACCCGGCGTGCGCCATCAGCGCGCCGCAGCACCCCTGCTCCTGCGGCACAAATACCTCGCAACCATGCGCGGCCAGCACACGGATCGTCGCCGCGTTTACGTTGCTGAACAGAACACGCTGCACGCATCCCAGCAGCACGCCCACCCGCAAGCGCACTGCACGTTTCGGTCTTACATGACTTGGCGGATTCGTAAACAGCGCGCGCAGCTGAATATCCGGCAGCAGCGATTCCATCGAACGCAATCGCTCCGGGAGCACTCGCAGCAAACCGCTCCTGTGCACCAGCCAGCGCAGTCCTGACTTCTGGTAGAGCCACAGCGGAAGCATCAGCCAACGCAAACGCTTCGGATAAGGAAACAGCGAAAAGATCAGCTTGCGAAATACCCGATCCCAAAACGGACGCCGGTAGTTCCGCTCAATCTGCGCTCGCGTGGCCTCAATCAGCTTTCCATATTGCACGCCAGACGGACAGGCGGTCATGCACGCCATGCAGCCGAGGCACTTATCGAAGTGGCCTACGAACTGTTCGTCCATCTTCGCCACGCCGTTTTCCGCGCCCATCTTCATCAGGTAAATGCGACCGCGCGGAGAGTCCATCTCCTCGTTCCACAACAGGTACGTCGGGCAAGTCGGCAAGCAGAATCCGCAGTGCACGCACTGATCAATCAGGTCGAGGGACGGGGGATGATGCGCGTCATACACGCTCGCTTCGCCTCGCACCTTGAGGCTTTGCACCGGGACAGTCTGCTCCATCAAATTCCTCCCACAAATCGTCCGCGATTCAAATTTGCGTGAGGATCGAACTGTTCCTTGATCCTCTTCATCACCGCCAGGGAATTCGCAGCCTCACCCCAGACATCCACCTTCTGTCGCACAGCCTCCGGAGCTCTTAGTAGCACCGCAGTTCCGCCCGTGGACGCCAGGAAGTTCCGGATCGAACTCACTACATCTGCAATCTGTCCGCAGTCCGTTGCGTCCATGCGCAGCCAAGCCAGCCCGGTCGAATTCATTACCAAATTCCAACTGGCGTTTTCGCTGAGTCCTTCGCGCACAAACTCTGCGGTCGTGCTAAGTTGTGCAGGCAGCATACTCAGCTTGCAGATGGTTGCGCCGTCGCTCCCGTTCCACAGCTCTTCGCGTGCCTGCCACACGTTGCCGTTCTCTGCGGGCTTTACCTTTCCCGCAAGATTGCAAACCGTATCCGTCTGTGCCGCAACTCCAGCGGCAATGCCGTCCACGCGCACATCCACCGCAATCCTCCCATCCGCGCCGGTCCGCATCTGCAGCCCCGTGGCAATCACAATCGAATCCGTAATCGCCAACATGAAATCATTCGCCGCCTCGCGACTGTGGAACGGAAAACTGAGTGTGCGCGACTCCACCGGGAGCGGATGCAGACGAAACACCGTCTTGCTGATCACGCCCAGCGTACCCAGCGCGCCGGTCATCAATTTCGGCAAGTCGTATCCGGCAACGTTCTTCACAACTTTGCCGCCGCTCTTCGCAATCGTGCCGTCGCCCAGCACCACCGTAATGCCGATGATGAGATCGCGAACGCCCCCATAGCGCACGCGCAACGCACCACTGTCATTCGTGGCGATCACGCCTCCCACCGTCGCCCGCTCCGGCCACAGCGGATCGAGCGCCAGTCGCTGCCCGTGTTGTGCGAGCGCGCTTTGCAGTTGCGCAATCGTCGCTCCCGCTTCCAGCGTTACCGTCATGTCTCCGGGCGCATGCTCCAATATCCGCGTGAGTCTTGCCGTCGAGATCATCAGGTCGATGCTTTGCGGAGCCGTGCCCCAGTCCAGCTTCGTGCCGCCGCCACGCGGAGCCACCTGCAATTCCATGCGGCCCGCGCACTCCAGCACCTTTGCCAGTTCCACCTCATTCGCAGGTGTCACAAACAGCTCCGGCACAACCTCGCAGACCGCGTCCTCTGCAACGCCCTTGCGCAACTCGCCCTCTGCGACAATTGCGCGCAGTGCATCCAGCGCTTGCTCCGACTTTGCTTTTGCGAATCCTGGCATTGTGTGATCGCTTTAGAAGAATTGCGCCTCGCCTGAAATTTCCAGCGGGTGCGGAACGTACGGCCCTTGCCTCTCCGCACACAGCGGAGTACGCGGAAAAATCTTTCCTGGGTTTGACAGATGATCCGGGTCGAAAGCGCAACGCACCAATTGCATCGTTTGCAAATCCGGCTCGGCGAACATCTCGGACATGAACATCTTCTTTTCCTCGCCCACGCCGTGTTCCCCAGTGATGGAACCGCCAACCCGTACGCACAACTTCAAAATCTCGCCGGAAAGTTGTTCTGCGTCATGTTCCTGTCCCTCAATGCGGCGGTCGTAGAGAACCAGCGGATGCAGGTTGCCATCTCCGGCGTGGAAGACGTTTGCCACCCTCAACCCCGCCGCCTTGCTGAGTCGTTCAATCTCATCCATCACCTCCGGAAGCTTGGTCCTCGGAATCACGCCATCCTGCACAATGTAGTTCGGCGAAATGCGCCCCATTGCCGCGAACGCTGCTTTCCGTCCCTTCCAGATCACCATTCGCTCGGCCTCGCTCTGGGCCACGCGAATCTCCGACGCGTTGTGGAACAGGCAGCGCTTCTCCACCTGCGCCATCAGGGCCGCCACCTCCGCCGCCGGTCCATCCAACTCCACCAGCAACAGGCCTCCGCAGTTCGGATACCCCGCATGCACCGAGGCCTCCGCCGCCTGGATCGCGAGGTTGTCCATCATCTCAATCGCCGCAGGCAGTACGCCGGAGGAGATGATGTCGCTCACCGCGGCCCCTGCAGCGTTGGTCGAATCGAACGCCGCCAGCAGCGTCTGTATCACCTCGGGACGCTTCACAATGCGCAGCATGACTTTTGTCGTGACGCCCAGCGTTCCCTCCGATCCCACAAAAATTCCGGGCAGATCGTATCCCGGAGTGTCCAGCGTCTGTCCTCCAAGCTGCACCAGTGAGCCGTCCGGCAGCACGACCTCCAATCCAAGAACGTGTGTGGTTGTGAACCCGTATTTCAGGCAATGCGCCCCGCCCGAATTCTCCGCCACGTTGCCGCCAATCGAGCAAACCGATTGCGAGGATGGGTCCGGTGCGTAGAAGTATCCGTAGGGCGCAACCCGCTGCGTCACCACCGCGTTAATTACGCCTGGTTCCACCACCACGCGCGCATTTGCGATATCCAATTCAAGAATGTGATTCATGCGCGCCAGGCTGATCACAATGCCGCCCTCTACGGGCAGCGCGCCTCCGCTCAGGCCGGTGCCGGAGCCGCGCGCCACAAACGCCACGTGCTCCTGCGCGCACAGCCGCACAATGGCTTGCACTTGCTCAGCCGATGATGGCAATACAACGGCCAGCGGCACGACCCGGAAGTTCGTCAGCCCGTCGCACTCATAGGTGCGCAGCTCTTCGCGAGACGTGATCAGGGCATTCCCGGCTATGGAACGGAGAGCATCGATGAACCCAGGACTCATTTCCCGCTCCTGATGAGGCTCCCTCATTGATTCGCCCAGTGCGGCTGCAGGATGCCTTCTGCTCTCATGGTTCCTTCAAGATGTTTCGTCCGGATAAGCTGCCTGTCTCCTCCGTCCGCCGCGCTCAGAGTGTGTCTTCTGCTTGGTGTATCCTCAACTTGCCTGGCGTCCAACCGGCGCGGCAAGGAGTGAAGCATGATTCCCCGCATGGTCTCTGTTACCGGGGTCAACGAGTGGCGCGAAGGAGAGCTTCGCCCCATGGATGACTACCTCGTTGGCGAGGAACCGCTTGAGATTCGCGTCGGTGACCGCGCCGTCAGCGTCACCATGCGCACGCCCGGGCACGACCTCGAACTTGCGGCAGGGTTTCTCTTCACCGAAGGCCTCATTTCGCACCGCAGCCAGATCGCCTCCGTCCGCGCTGAGCCAGACGCCGATCAGAACGGGGCCAACCGCGTCCGCGTAGACCTCGCGCCCGGTCTCGCACTCGATCCCGACAGCTTCCAGCGCAACTTCTACACTGCGTCCAGCTGCGGAGTCTGCGGCAAGGCGTCCATCAACGCGGTTCGCGCGCGCTGCCTTGTGCGTCCCAGCTCTGATTTCGTTCTCGATCCCGAGTTGCTCTGCCGTCTGCCGGATCAGCTTCGTGCCGGGCAGGCTGCCTTTAACCGCACCGGCGGCTTGCACGCTGCCGGGCTGTTCACTCCCACCGGCGAGTTGCTGGTCCTCCGTGAAGATGTTGGCCGTCACAACGCCGTCGACAAAGTAATCGGCTGGGCGCTGGCCAATGACCTTGTTCCCCTCGGCAACGCCGTCCTTCTGGTCAGCGGACGGGGAGGTTTTGAGATCATCCAAAAGGCTCTCGTTGCAGGAGTTCCGCTCCTCGCGTCGGTCTCCGCGCCCTCCGATCTGGCCGTCAACCTCGCTCGCGAATTTGGCATGACGCTCGTCGGATTCCTCCGCGGCCGCCGTTTCGTCATCTACTCCGGCGCAGAAAGACTCGCTCCCCAAGTCGCCGGATAGTGTATTTTAGTCATGTGAATTGTCTCTGACCGGTTCGCTCTAACGGTGCCTTCGCACTCATGAGCCTTCCGGCGGTGACCTGTCCTGCAGAGCAGGATCAGGGTCCAAGGGTTGCGTTGGAAACGGCGCCGCCTCCCGTTTGGAAAGGGGACACGATGTCTGACCAGTGGGCGCAGCTGCGCCCCAGTTGCTCTCCGTTGCCTTCGCCGCAGGCTCTCTCCTCGCTGCGAAAACTCCGCATTTCCGTTACCGATAGCTGCAACTTCCGCTGCCGCTACTGCATGCCGCCCAAAGGATTGCATCGCACTTCCAGCGCCGGTCCCCTTTCCTTTGAGGAACTTGCTGAGAACGTACGCTGGCTTGTGCAGCACGCTCCCATTGAGCGCATCAAGCTCACCGGAGGCGAACCCCTCGTGCGCGCTCACCTCGAAGACCTTATCTCCACCTTGGTCCGGGTGGACGGCATTCGCGAAGTCTCCATGACCACCAACGGCTCTCTTCTGGCCAGCCGTGCCAAGGCCTTGCGGGCCGCAGGCCTCGCCCGCGTCAACGTTTCGCTGGACTCCGTGGACCCCGCCCGCTTCACCGAACTCTCTCGCGGCGCGCACTTGGAGCACACCATCGAGGGCATCCATGCCGCCATCGAGGCCGGTCTCGCTCCCCTCAAGCTCAACGCTGTTTTGCAGCGCTCCACGTGGATGAGCGAAGTCCCGCCCTTGCTTGATCTTGCCGCGCAACACGGCTTTGAGATTCGTTTCATCGAGCTCATGCGTACCGGGACCGAGCGCACGTGGTGTGATTCGGAGATGGTCTCTGCTCAAGAGGTAAAGTCTTGGCTTGCCACGCAAACCTCGGTGGTCGCGCTTGACGGGCCGCTCTCCGCGCCTGCCCAGCAGACGGTCATCCAGTGGAATGGCGCAGCGCTCAGGGTGGGCTGGATAGAGCCACGCTCCCATCCTTTCTGCGCCTCCTGCGAGCGTCTGCGCATGGATTCCCGTGGCCGCCTTCGCCGCTGCCTGATGGACCCCGCGACCCTCGATGTCGCCAAGCTACGCCGCTGTGATGATGCCGTCGCCGCCGAGGCTTTCCGCACCTACATGGCAGAGAAGCGCGCGCCTCTTGCCATGGATTGCGAATCCGGAATGAACCAGATCGGCGGCTGACCGCCCATCTGCCCGGTGAAACACCTGAGAAACTGCCCATCCGCTTGCATTCAGACGGCCGGAAACGCCCGTTCTGCTCTCGTCGTGCCCAAAGCTCACCCTAATCTGTGACAATCCGCACATCCCAACGAACTCCCCTCTGCGAACATTCTGGCGGGGTGTATCACAATGCCCTGTGACAGGCTCGGGGTGAGCTTGCGCAGAAGGACATCGCAATGACAATGAATCGTAGGCAGTGGCTCAAGCGAGCCACTGGGGCCGGCGTTGGTATCGCCGCCGGTGCGCTTGGCGTCGAAGAAACTACTGCTCATGCCGCCACCAAGAAAGAAAAGCTGGAAGGAGTGCTGGAGTATACCTCCGCCTGTAACTTCTGTGCCTGTGGATGCGGCATGATCTGCCACGTGAAAGACGGCGAACTGATCAACCTGGAAGGCGATCCCGATCACGTCATCAACGAGGGAGCTCTTTGTGCCAAGGGCGCGGCCATGTCTGCCAGCCACACTTCTGATAAGCGCCTGAAGAAGCCGCGTTATCGCGCTCCCGGCGCCACCGAGTGGACAGAGATCACCTGGGAAGAGGCGTTCGACAAAGTAGCTCACAAGATGAAGACCAGCCGCGACGCAAACTGGATCGCTACGGAGAACATCAAGGGCGTCGATTATCCGGTCAGCCGTACCGATGCAATCGGATTCATTGGTGGCGCGCAGAACACGAACGAAGACTGCTACCTCATCACCAAGGCCTCGCGACTCCTCGGCACTGTCAGCGTGGAACACCAGGCGCGTCTCTGCCACGGTCCCAGCGTGCCGGCACTTGCCGCCTGCTTCGGTCGCGGAGCCATGACCAATCACTGGCTCGACCTGCAGCATGCCAAAGTTTTCCTTATTGAGGGCAGCAACGTCGCAGAAAACCACATCATGGGCATGAAGTGGATCAAGAAGGCGCAGGACAAAGGCGCCATCGTCATCCATGTCGATCCCCGCTTCACCCGTACCTCCTCGGCCTCTGACATCTACGCCCGTATTCGCGCTGGATCTGATATCGCGTTCCTCAACGCGATGATCAACTACATCCTCCAGAACAAGCTGTATGACGAGGAGTACGTCAAGCTCAATACCAATGCCTTGCTGCGCACCAAGGCCGAGTTCGAGTTCAACGATGGATTGTTCTCGGGCTTCGATGAAGAAACGCGACACTACGAAACTGAATCCTGGGGCTATCAGCTGGATGGCGCAAAGAAGCCCGCGAAAGCTAAGTCACTCGACGATCCCACCTGCGTCTTCGCCAGTCTGAAGAAGTTCTTCAGCCGCTACACGCTGGAGAAGGGCTCGCAGATTTCCGGCATCCCCGTCGAACAGATCAAGCTGATTGCCGAGACCATGGCCAAGAACAAGCCGGGAACCATTCTTTATGCGCTTGGCGCAACTCAGCACACCTACGGCGTGCAGCAGATTCGCTGCTATGGCATCCTCCAGCTTCTGCTTGGCAATATCGGAACACCCGGCGGCGGCGTCAATGCCCTTCGTGGCGAGCCCAATGTGCAGGGTGCCTGTGACATGGCAGTGCTCAATCATTACCTGCCCGGTTATCTCAACTATCCCAACGCCAACCAGACCAGCCTCAAGGAGTGGACCAAGAGCAACGGCACCTTCCGCGAAAAGTTCTTCATCAACAACATGAAGTCCTGGTTTGGAGACAATGCCACGGCTGAAAACGATTTCGGCTACGCCATGCTGCCCAAGCGCAATCCCAGCAAGGACTACAGCATTTACGGCATGATGGAATCCGCCATTCGCGGCCAGTTGAAGATGCTTTACGTCATCGGCCAGAATCCCATCGTCACCAACGCCAATCTCAAGGTCACTCACGCTGGCTTTGACGCCCTTGAGATGCTTGTGGTGCAGGAACTATGGGAAACCGAGACCGCCGACTTCTGGCGTCGTCCCGGTGTCGATCCCAAGAACATCAAGACCGAGGTCATCCTCTTTCCCGCCGCATACTTCATGGAGAAAGAGGGAACCCTCACCGGAGCCGGACGCATGGTGCAATGGCGCTACGCTGCTGTCCCGCCTCCAGGTGACGCCAAGACAGACATTGAAATCTTCGACACGCTCTTCCAGAAGGTCCGCGCGCTTTACAAGGATTCCACTGATCCCAAGGATCAGCCGCTCCTCAAAGCCGTATGGAACTATCCTGCGAAGGGCCTCTCTGAAGCCGTGCTGCGTGAAATCGGTGGTGTTGACCTTAAAACCGGTCAGCCCGTCAATGGCATTGCTGATCTTCAGGCGGACGGTTCTACCGCTTGCGGTTCGTGGATATATGCCGGACTCTTTAAGGGCGGCAAGAATCTCACCAAGCGCCGTGACAACAAGACCGACCCCAGCGGGCTCGGCATCTACCCCGGGTTCGCCTGGACCTGGCCCGGCAACATGCACGTTCTCTACAACCGCGCCTCATGCGATGCCAAGGGAAAGCCGCTCAACAAAGATCGTGCCATCGTCTGGTGGGATGAAGAGCAGAAGAAGTGGACTGGCTGGGACACTCCCGACGTTCCGGTTGCCACCGACGGCCCTGACACTCCCAACGGTCAGCGCCCCTTCCGTATGAATGGAGAAGGCGTCGGCCGCCTCATCGCGAGCTATTACGCAGACCCCGATCCCAAGGACAAGGAGCTTCCACGCGATGTCTCCTACACTCCCAAGGATGGGCCCATTCCTGAGTTCTACGAGCCCATCGAGAGCCCCACACACAACCTCATGCACCCGGCCGTGGCCGTCAATCCCTGCGTCAAGTACCCGCGCCTCAAGGACGGACGTCACCCCATCGGCACCAGGGAGAAGTTCCCTTACGTGCTTATGACCTCCAGCATGGCCGAGCACTGGTGTTGCGGCTCAACCACGCGCAACATTCCCTGGCTCAATGAACTCGTCCCCGAGCCGGTCGTCGAAATTCCTGAGAGCCTGGCCAAGAAGCTTGGACTCAAACACGGCGAACAGGCGCGTGTCTCTTCCGCTCGCGGAGAAGTCACTGTCAAGACCGTGGTCACCAACCGCATGCAGACCCTCAACATCAACGGTGAAGAAGTTGTTTCCGTCTGGATGCCGTACAACTGGGGATTCAAAGGTCTCAGCACCGGTCCCAGCACCAACGTCCTCACCATTGACGCCGTCGATCCCGGTGCCGGAACCCAGGAAACCAAAGCCTGCCTGGTAAACATTGTGCCCGCGTCGGAAGGCAACGGAGGCTCCAATGTCTAGCGCCATCATCTCCAGCGCCACTCTCGTCGACACCACCGTCTGTATCGGATGTCGGTCCTGTCAGGTTACCTGCAAGCAGTGGAACAATCTGCCTGCGGAAAAAACAACAACCCCTGACGGCCAGCTCAATCTTCAAAACCCGAAGCTGCTTTCGGCCAAGACTTATGTGCTGATTCAGCAGACTGAACTGGAGGACAAGTCCTCGTCCACGGGCTTCCGCACGGTTTTTGCCAAGCGGCAGTGCATGCACTGTGAAGATCCGGCCTGCGTCGCAGCCTGTCCTGTCACTGCCATGCACAAAACTCCTGAAGGCCCGGTTGCTTACGACGCCTCCAAGTGCATCGGTTGCCGTTACTGCATGTGGGCCTGCCCCTGGGGAGTGCCGACAGCGGAGTGGGATTCGCTCGCACCGCGCATCAGCAAGTGCGATATGTGCTACAGCCGCATCTCGCAGGAACTGCCAGCCGCGCGCAACGGTGAAGCACTCAACATCGCGCAGCACGCGTCCTACAAGACCATCATGGCCGAGCCTGCCTGCGTCAAGCAGTGCCCGTCCGGAGCGCTCAAGCACGGTACGCGCGAAGAAATGCTCGCCGAAGCCAAGCGCCGCATTCAGCACAGCCCCGGCAAGTACGTCGAGCACATCTATGGCGAGCATGAAGCGGGTGGAACCAACACTCTCTATCTTTCCGCCGTTCCGTTTGAAAAGCTCGGATTCCCCAAGGTGCAGCACGAACCGTTCCCGCACTACAGTGCCATTGCCCTGGGCTCTGTTCCTCCTGCCGTGGTTGGCGTCGGCGCGTTGCTCGGTGGTGCCTACAAGCTCTCCCAGCGTCGTGCCGAGGTAGCCGCAGCCGAAGGCGGAGGATCGGTCGCCGTACTTGAGCCGCCCTCTGCTCCTGTTGCTCGCGTGAAGGCCCCGAAGGTCGAACGGCCCGAGCCTCCCGCGCCACCGGAGCATCATCCGCACTTCGCTCCTGTGCCGTCGCCGCTCTGGACCCCGGCCAACAAACTGCTTGCCGCGCTCATGGGCTTCGGAGGTCTTTCCTTCCTCCTCCGTTTCGCTCTCGGCATCGGAGCCACCACCCATCTCTCCAACACATACGCATGGGGTCTCTGGATCGTATTCGATCTCGTCTGGATCGCTGTTGCTGCCGGCGCTTTCGCCACTGCCGGCCTCATCTATGTGTTCCAGCGCAAAGACCTCTACTCCATGGGACGCTCCGCCGTCCTCATGGGCCTGCTCAGTTACTCCTTTGTGACCGTCACGCTTCTCGCCGACCTCGGTATGCCCTGGCACTTCTACGCTCTTGCCATGAATGCGCCGAAGCACTCCGCCATGTTTGAAGTCTCGTGGTGCGTCGGCCTCTACGTCACGATCCTACTCATGGAGTTCCTGCCCGTTCCGTTCGAGCGCTGGGGCCTGACGCAATACGCCGAGACGTGGAAGAAGTATTCTCCCGTCTACGTGGCTGTGATCATGCCGCTGTTTGTCTTCCTGCTCTCGCACAACCTGTTCTGGGTGGCCGCGGCGGCGGTCGTCTTCGGATCGCTCGCCTACGCCTTCCGCACCAAAGAAGGCGAAAAGCCGGTGCCGATCATGCTGGCCATCGCTGCCGTCACTCTCTCCACCATGCACCAGAGTTCGCTGGGTTCGCTCTTCCTGCTCATGCCGGATAAGCTCAACCATCTCTGGTGGTCGCCCATGATGCCTGTTTCCTTCTTCCTTTCGTCGGTCGCGGCAGGCACTGCGCTCATGGTGTTGGTTGAAATGTGGATTGCCAAAGCCTGGCACCGTTCGCTGCGCATCTCGCAGTTGGCGTCCATGGGCAAAATGGCGTTCTGGTCCATGCTCATTTATCAGGCGGTTCGCCTGGGCGATCTCGCCTACCGTGGCAATCTCAACCTCGCGGCAGGCGGCTCCAAGACTCCGCTCTTCCTCGCCGAAGTCCTTCTCGGCGGACTGCTGCCGTTGATTCTGCTCTCCACCAACAAACTGCGCAGCAACCCGGCAGTTCTCGGAGTCGGTGCTGCGCTGGCGATGTTCGGTGTGGTCTTCAATCGCATGAACGTTGTGGCCTTCGCCATGACCTTGCGCGGAGCCATGCCGCAGACTGCCCCGGTTCATTACTTCCCCAGCATCTTTGAGTGGGGAATCTCTGTCGGCCTCATCGCCGCAACCATCTTCCTCTTCGGACTCGGTGTACGTCACATGCCGATCCTTCCAGAAGAAGAAAGCAAGTAACTGAATATTGAACAACCTGGAGGGCCGTCGCGAGACGGCCCTTGTCTTTTGCCCCCAACTCGCAGTCGCCAGCCGGAGCGCATATCATAAAAGATGTCGGCGCATCGTTCGTGCCTGTGGAACATCATGGATAACGCAGAACCAATCGCAGAACCAGCAGCAGCCGTAGCAATCGTCCAGGCTCGTCAGCCCGCAAACTCCGTTCTGCTGATGCGGCGCTCCGAGCGCAAAGAAGACCCCTGGTCCGGACACTGGTCGTTTCCCGGCGGCCGCCGTGATCCCGAAGATCCCGACCTGCTGCACACCGCCCTCCGCGAGTTGGAAGAAGAGTGTGGCGTCCGCATCCAGCGCGATTTCAACGTAGCCGTCCTGCCCCCCGTGCTTGCCCGCCGCACCGCCGGTCCATTCGTGCTCGTCGCTCCCTTCGTCTTCCACGTGGATGGCGAACTACCCACCGTGGTTGATCTTGACGAAGCCGTGGAAGCCGTCTGGTTTTCCCTGAACACCTGGAGTGAGCCCACCATGCACTCGCTCCGCAGCGTGCCGGGCCTCCCTGCCAACTGGCTCTTTCCCGCCATCGACCTCCAAGGCACTCCTGTCTGGGGATTCACCTATCGCCTCGCCATGGATTGGCTCGCCCTGCTCCCCACCCAAAACTCGCTCGAAGAGGCCGGATTTCAGATGGCCTCCCGCGTTCTGGACTACCTGCTCTCACTCGGCCTCAAACTCACGAGTAGCTGGGAAGCTCATGCCTCCGAGTTAGCGGGAACTCCTCCGGGCAAAATCGCGACCGTTGAAGGCGCAATCCCGGTCGATCAGGTGCTCGCTCACTTTTCGGCGCCCCAGTCGCATTTCCCCAGCATCAACATTCTCGAAGTCCGCCCTGACCGCATCCGAGTCGTCGGCCTCGCCTTTGAGGAGTACCTGATAATCGCGGGTGCCCCATATCTGCCGTAGTTGGCAGATGTGGGTCTTTTGAATTTGTCTTTGACTTTGCGCGGCTAAGGCCGGGTGGCCCATTCAAGCCCGCAGTTGGCTTGAGTGGGGGTCGTTGACTTTCAATTGGGAGAACATTCAGTGCTGAACCGCTCTGCCAAAATGAACTAGAATCTACCCGTGGGGATTCAGGAAGACCATCTTTCCTGGGCGCACCCCGTCGTGCGCGAATGGTTTGTCTCGCGCTTCGGTACGCCCACTGAGCCGCAGATTGCCGGCTGGCCGCACATCCTCGCCCGCCGCAGCACGCTTATCTCCGCGCCCACCGGAAGCGGCAAAACCTTTGCTGCCTTCCTTGCCTGCATTGACACGCTGGTCCGCCAGTCTCTTACCGGAGGACTCGGCGAGCACACTCAGGTCCTCTACATCTCGCCGCTCAAAGCGCTCGGCAACGATGTTCAGAAGAACCTTGACCAGCCTTTGCTTGAGATTCAGCAACTCGCCGCCGACCGTGGCTACCTCATGCCCGGCATCCGCACCATGGTACGCACCGGAGACACGCCCGCCCGCGACCGCGCCCGCATGTTGAAGCTGCCTCCGCACATTCTCGTCACCACTCCGGAGTCGCTCTACATCCTGCTCACCGCTGCCCGCAGCCGCGAAACTCTGCGCCACGTCCACACCGTCATCGTCGATGAAATCCACGCCCTCGCCAACAACAAGCGCGGAGCGCACCTCGCTCTCTCCCTTGAGCGCCTCGACGCCATCACTCATTCGCGCCCCATCCGCATCGGCCTCTCCGCCACCCAACGCCCTCTTTCCCTGGTCGCCGAATTCCTCTCCGGTCAACATGATCAAAAAGAAGCGAGGGCTCATGAAGAAGAGAAGGGTCATCCTGAGCGCAGCGAAGGACCCCTACTCAGCCCAACTCTCCCGCTCAGCTCCAAGCTTCTCGACCAGCAATCGCTTTTGATCTCTAGTGCCGAGGGAGAGCACATCAGCAAGCCGATCACCGCGGGTGGCCCATATTCGCCTTCTTTTGGCGAATGTGGGGAGCCCATCACCGTCCTCATCCCCTCCGAGCGCCCGCTCGATCTTGCCATCGAACTCCCGTCCACTGAGCTCGGCCCCATCGCCTCCAATGAAATGTGGGACGAGATTTACTCGCGCCTCGAGCAGCTCGCCAACGAGCATCGCTCCACCCTTGTCTTTGTCAACACCCGTCGCCTTGTCGAGCGCATCTCGCACCGCCTCTCCGAGCGCATGGGAGAGCAGAACGTAGCCGCTCACCACGGCTCGCTCTCGCGTCATCTGCGCCTTGAATCCGAACGCCGACTCAAGCAGGGCGAGTGCCGCATTCTCATCGCCACCGCATCGCTCGAACTCGGCATCGATATCGGAAACGTCGATCTCGTCTGCCAAGTCGGTTCTCCCCGCGCCATCTCCGTCGCCCTGCAGCGCGTCGGTCGCGCGGGACACTGGCGCGGAGCCATCCCCAAGGGCCGCTTCTTCGCCACCACTCGCGATGAGCTTGTCGAGTGCGCCGCCATCATTCGCGCCATCCGTCGTGGAGACCTCGACCAACTCACGCTTCCCGCCGCGCCGCTAGACATCCTCGCCCAGCAGATCGTTGCCGCCTGCGCAGCCGATGAGTGGGATGAAGACGAGCTTTTCGCCCTTGTCCGCCGAGCCCGCAACTATCGCGATCTCACGCGTGAAGCGTTCGACAAAGTTCTCGTCATGCTCAGTGAGGGCATCAGTTCCAAGCGCGGACGCTTCGGTGCCTACATCTTTCGCGACCAGGTGAATCACCGCCTGCGCGCTCGTCGCGGCGCGCGCCTTGCGGCCATCACTTCCGGCGGAGCCATACCGGAAACCGCGCTGCTCAACGTCGTCGCTCTTCCGGCGGAAACCGTCATCGGAACGCTCGACGAAGATTTCGCCGTCGAATCCAACGCGGGCGACATCATGCTTCTCGGGAACACCAGCTGGCGCATTCGCCGCGTGGAAGCCCGCACCGGACGCGTCCTCGTCGAAGATGCACACGGCCAGCCGCCCACCATTCCTTTCTGGCGTGGCGAAGCTCCCGGCCGAACCTTTGAACTTTCCACCGGCGTAGCCGAACTCCGCCAACTCATCAGCGACGTGAACCCGACGTTGTGTCATCCTGAGCGAAGCGAAGGACCCCTACTCAGCTCAAATCTCTCGAACGGCTCCAAGCTTCTCAACCAGCAATCGACTTTGCCCGACGAACAAGCAAGCTACGATTGTGCCGAAAACTTCCTCGATCCCGACTCGCTGCGCCAGCTCTCCACCTACATCTGCGAAGGCCGCAGCGTTCTCGGAGCGGTTCCCACCCAGCGCCGCGTCATTGCCGAACGTTTCTTTGACGAGGGCGGCGGCATGCAACTCATCATCCACGCGCCCTTCGGAGCCCGCATCAACCGCGCATGGGGCCTGGCTCTGCGCAGGCGCTTCTGCCGCAGCTTCAACTTTGAGCTGCAAGCCTCCGCAACCGATGATGGCATCAGTATCGCGTTGGCCGAACAGCACAGCTTCCCGCTTGCCGATGTCTTTCAGTTCCTCCAGCCCGAAACGGTGGAAGATGTTCTCCAGCAGGCCGTGCTCACTGGTTCGCCCATCTTCGCCACGCGCTTCCGCTGGGCCGCCAATCGCGCACTGGCTCTGCTCCGTTTTCAAAACGGCAAGAAGGTCGCGCCCCAGATTCAACGCATGCGCGCCGACGATCTTCTCGCGGCTGTCTTTCCTGACGTTGCCGCCTGCCAGGAAAACATCGTAGGAGACATCAAGCTTCCCGACCATCCCCTCATCGAAGAGGTGATGAAAGACGTGATGCATGAGGCCATGGATATTGACGGCCTGCGCCGCGTCCTGCAAGGCATTCGCGACGGCCAGATTGAAACCGTCGCCGTTGACACGCCCGTGCCTTCGCAGTTCGCGCATGAGATTCTCAACGCCAATCCCTACGCCTTCCTCGACGACGCTCCGCTTGAAGAACGTCGCGCTCGCGCCGTGCAGCTTCGCCGCACCATTCCAGCCTCTGTGCTGGAGGAGGCTGGCAAGCTTGATCCCGCAGCCATCGCGCAAGTCGTCGAAGAGTCGCGCCCTGATCTCCGCAACCCCGACGATCTCCACGACCTCCTGCAAACTCTCATCCTCTATCCCGCAAACTGTACGGGTGGCCCATTCAAGCCCTCTGTTGGCTTGAGTGGGGTAGTTGACCTTCTCGCGATGAGCAGCGCTGCTGGCGCCGATCTTACTCGATGGATGCACGAGCTTGTCTCGAACCGTCGTGCCGTCATCGCATCGGTCGGCGATCGTGAATTCTGGGTGGCATCGGAGAAGACAAGAGAATTTACATCCATATACGTAAATGTATCGTTCTCTTCCGAGCCTCCAGAAATTTCGTCCTCTCCATTTACCGCGGACTCCGCTCTCGATCGCTCGATCCTTGGCTGGATGCAGCACACCGGACCATTAACTTCCGAGGAACTCAGTAACCTTTTTGCGGTTGACCTTGAAGTCAATGGCTCAACGATTGACCAGAATGTAACATCGGCCACTGAAACGATTACCACCGAAGGTAATCGTGGCCGCCCTTCTCTCGCCTCCATTGAGATCTCGCTTTTGCGCCTCGAAGCAACGGGAGCCATTCTGCGCGGTCACTTCCGCAACACATCTGGCCCGCTGGAGTGGTGTGACCGGCGCTTGCTCGCGCGCATTCACCGTCTTACGGTCGCAACATTGCGCAAGCAGATTGAGCCCGCGACGGCGGCCCAATTCATGCGCTGGCTGCTACGTTGGCAGCACGTCACGCCCGGCAGCACCTTGCGCGGCGAGCACGGAGTGCGCGAGGTGCTCCGCCAATTACAAGGCTTTGAGACACCTGCCAATGCATGGGAGCGTCACATCCTCGCGCGTCGCGTGGTCGATTACGATGCGGCTACGCTCGATCATCTCTGCCTCATGGGAGTCGCCGGTTGGGGACGTCTCTCGCCGCATCCCGCCACGCTTGACGATGCCAGTGGACGCACCCGTCGCGTCGTGCCCACATCCGTCGCGCCCATTACGTTTTTCCTTCGCGAGGATTGTGCATGGATGGCGCCTCGCATTCAGGACGATGCTTCCAGTGCCTGTTTAAGCACCTCCGCGCAGCTTGTACGTGAAACTCTTCAGCGTCGCGGCGCATTGTTCTTTGCTGATCTGCATCGCCTTGCCGGACTACTTCGCAGCGAAGTCGAGAACGGATTGTGGGAGTTGGTCGCCGCCGGCTTCGTCACCGCCGACAGCTTCGACAATCTTCGCGGACTCATTACCAAGGTGCGTCGTGTCGCGCCCATGTCCTCGGGGGCCAAGCGCTCGCCGCACACCGCCGGACGCTGGTCTCTTTTGTCGAACGGAGAAGAGTCGCCTGACATCGTCAGTGTGCAGAGCTTCTCACCCGCTGTTTCCGCGCCTCCGAGCGATGAGCGCGTCGAAGCCACGTGCTGGATGTTGCTGCGCCGCTATGGCATCGTCTTCCGCGAAGTTCTTGCGCGCGAATCGAATCTTCCCAAGTGGCGCGAATTGCAGTGGGCGTTCCGCCGCCTCGAAGATCGTGGAGAAATTCGCGGCGGACGATTTGTCTCCGGCTTTGTCGGCGAGCAGTTCGCCCTGCCGCCGGCTGCAGAGAGCTTGCGTGAAAGTCGCAGTCTGCCTGCCTCCGGAGAGGTGGTCAGCATCTCTGCTGCGGATCCATTGAACCTCGTCGGAATCATTGTTCCCGGTGAACGCATTCCCGCCATCGGCCCGCGCACTGTTAGGTTCCGAGACGGGGTGTATCAAGCTCCAGCGGATGCACTAACTCCATCAGCTCTGCTGGAGAATGCCGCGGATGATCCTGGCTACGAGATCGCAATTTGATCACTCAGCATGAACAGTTGACCCGGTATTCTCTATGTATAGGACCATGGCCTGTTGGATCGATGCACACCGTATAGCCCATGCAACCCGTGGAGAGCACTCATGCGTCTACATAGCATGGCTCATTCCGGTGATGAACAGTTGTGAGTACCTTGAAATCAAGTCTGGCCCTTGGTGCGCCCCCGTACTTCCGACGGATCTCACCGGAAGATCTTGCTGCGCGCTTGGCTGCTATCGTTGACTCTTCCGATGACGCGATCGTTGGAAGAGATGAAGCAGGCACCATCAATACGTGGAACTTGGCTGCGAGCCGCCTCTTCGGCTATACGCCCGAAGAGATTGTCGGCCAATCGGCACTGTTTCTCGTCCCACCAGACATGCATCAGGAAGAACTCGCCAACCTCGAACTGCTGCGGCGAGGTGAGCGCATTGAACATTACGAGACCGAGCGGTTGCGTAAAGGTGGCCGCCGAATCGATGTCTCAGTTACCTATTCACCCATCAAGGATACGAACGGGCAGCTCGTAGGATCAGCGCTGATTGCACGCGATATTGGAGCGCAGCAACGCGAACAGGCCGTGCGTGCCCGCCTGGCGGCCATCGTTGAATCTTCCGATGATGCGATCATCGTCAAAGACATGAATGGCGTAGTCACTGACTGGAACGCTGCCGCAGAGCGCATCTTCGGCTACACTGCGGAAGAGATGGTGGGCCGTTCGATACGCGCCATTATCCCGCCGGAGTTGCAGCATGAGGAACCTGTCATTCTCGGCAGCATCAAAGCCGGCCAGCGCGTCGATCATTATGAGACCTGCCGGTTGCACAAATCTGGCAGACGGGTAGAGGTCTCAATCACGTTTTCGCCGATCCGCGACGGGCGAGGAAAAGTGATTGGCGCGTCGAAGATCGCGCACGACATTTCCGAACGTCGCCGCTCCGATGCGGCGTGCCGGATGCTCGCCGCCATCGTGGAGTCTTCTGACGACGCAATCATCTCGAAGAACCTGGACGGTGTGATCACCAGTTGGAATGCGTCAGCCGAGCGACTGTTTGGTTACACACCAGAAGAGATTATCGGTCAACCTGTGTTGCGGCTGATTCCGCGTGACTTTCACTATGAAGAGCCGCAGATCATTGCCAAGTTGCGCAACGGAGAGCGCATTGAGCATTTCGAGACCCGGCGCATGCGCAAGAACGGGGAGATGTTCGATGTCTCCCTGACGGTGTCACCCGTGAGAGACGCGAATGGCCGGATCATTGGCGTATCCAAAATTGTGCGTGACATCAGTGATCGCAAAGCCGCCGAGGCTGCGCTCATTCAGAAGGAGAAGATGGCAACCGCAGGACGCATGGCCGCCACTCTCGCCCACGAGGTGAACAATCCGCTGGAGGCGATCACGAATCTGGCGTACCTCCTCAGCAGTAACGCCTCGCTGGATGAGCAGGCGCGCAGCTATGCCAACTTATTGCTGGAGGAAGCGCAGCGGGCGGGAGAGATTACGCGCCAGACGCTCAGCTACTATCGTGACTCGCGCTCGACCTCTCCTGTGAACCTGGTTGAGACTCTCGAGCACTTGCTCCGGTGGAAGGCAAAGAAGATTGCGGCAAAGCATATCGATCTCAAGATGGAATTCGGAAACGTGCCGGCGATCAAATGTTTTGCCGGCGAGTTGCGGCAGGTCTTCGAGAACGTGATTGAGAATGCAATCGACGCCGTCAGCGAACACGGACACATTCGTATCCGCGTAGGCGCTCACGGGGAGAAGCTGGTCGTCAGCATCTGTGATGATGGGCCCGGCATCGCACCCGAAGTGCTGGCAAGAATCTTCGACCCATTCTTTACAACCAAGCTGCAGAACGGAAGCGGACTCGGCCTCTGGGTCAGCCGTGGAGTGGTACAAAAGCACGGCGGAACCATTCGCGTGCGAAGCACTGAATCGCCGGAGAAACATGGAACCGTGTTCTCTGTTGCGCTTCCGATTTCCGGAGCCTTGAGGGTAGAACAACAGGCACAAGAAACCGTGGCGTAACGCAAACAAACGTTGACCGACCGTTCGCAATATCCTGCCAATCTCGCCGGGAGTGACTCTGCCTATCCGCCCTTAGACCGCATAGAAGCCGCATATTTCTGATTGTCGACATGGTGTGTTCAACCGTAGTACTATCAGTCACTTCTATGAATCGTAAGCGCGGAATTCAGAACGGCACAGCCGATGACCTGTCGATCAGACAGAAGGCATATCTATACATTCAGCGATGCATTGCGTCAGGACAGCTGAAGGCTGGAAATCCGATTTCAGAAGTCGAGTTAGCTCGCGAGTTAGGCAGTAGCCGCACACCGGTTCGCGAAGCCGTCGGGCAATTGGTTGCCGAAGGATTGCTTGAGCAGAGTCGGACAGGCGGCACACTGGTGACTCAACTGAAGCGCGAAGACATCATCGACCTTTACGAATTGCGTGAAGCGCTCGAAGTTTTTGTGGTGATGAAACTGGTGCGTCTCGGCATTCGTGCCGAAGATTCCGCCCGTCTGCAGAAACTGGTGGACGAGTTACTCGGATTGAAACGGGAGCTGGAGAGTTCAGGCGCTGAGTTCTTGAACGTAGAACAGATGAATCGCTTTATTGCCTGCGACTTCAGCTTCCATGCCATGTTGATCAGCCTGGCACAGAACGCGCGAATGCAGAAGGTGATCAATGACACGCGTCTGCTGATCAGGATTTTCGCGTGCTATCGGCATGGACATGATGCAACGCTGCTCCAGCAAGTTCATCAGGAGCATCAGGACCTCCTGAATGCCGTGGTCGAACGAGACCGCGATCGTGCAGTGCAACTTATCTCTGAGCACGTAGGAACCAGCCAGCGCGAACGCCTGGAAGATTTCGACATGGGAAAGCGTGAGGAGTCGATTCGCGCCAGCATTCCATCCTTTCTGGACATTCAGGGTACGTTCGTCAGCAAGTGAAGTAGATAGAAAAAGCCCACCCCGTCAGCGTGAACGTAGGTGGGCCGGGATTTCAATCGCAAGACTGCGGAATTACTTTCCTGCCGCAGCGCTGAGCCATCCGAAGCCATCTGCGGTTTTCGCTGCGGGCTTGTATTCGCATCCAATCCAACCTGTGTAGCCGATGCGGTCCAGGTACGGAAACAGGAATGAGTAATTGATCTCGCCAGTGCCGGGTTCATGCCTGCCAGGATTGTCGGCAATCTGAATGTGACCGATGCGCGGAAGATTCGCTGCAATCGTGCTTGCCAGGTTACCTTCCATGACCTGCGCGTGATAAACGTCGTATTGCAAAAACGCATTGTCTGACCCAACCGCATCCAGAATCTCCAGAGCCTGCTTGGTCGTGCTGAGGTAGAACCTCGGCATGTCGCGAGTGTTGCAGGGCTCGATGAGCAAGCGGATGCCGGCCCTCTTCAACTCTGCCGCAGCAAAGCTCACGTTTGAAATGGCGGTGTCGAGCAGTTTGGCCGGGCTTACACCCTCGGGCGCGTTGCCCATCTGGCAATTCACCTGTGGGCACCTCAGAGCCGTCGCGTACTCAATGGCCTTGCCAACACCATCGCGGAATTCGTTCACACGGTCGGGTAAGCAGCCGAGACCGCGTTCGCCCTTCTCCCAATCTCCCGCAGGCAGATTGTGCAGCACCTGCACTTGCCCATTCTTGCTCAGCTTCTCTACGAGTTGTTCCTTGGGATAGGCGTACGGAAACATATATTCAATTCCGGTGAAGCCAGCTTTTGCTGCCGCCTCAAAGCGGTCCAGAAAGTCGATTTCACCGAACAGCATGGATAGATTTGCGGCGAACCTTGGCATGGCTATTCTCCTGAAAACTTCTTTGCGAGTTGATTCGCAGACCGGGACGCAGGTTCAGCAAATCACATCGCTGCAGAACCTTGCTGACCTGGGCGTTGCGGATTCCCGTCGCCCAGGTCGGCGATATGCAAACCGCAATGTTATACGAACTCGCGAACCGCGTTAATCGCGCCGCCCATCGAGCAGTCCGCCTCGCGCGCAACGATAACGTCGATGAGGTAGGGAACGCCTGCCTTCGTCGCCCGTTCGAACGCCGCGGAAAGATCCTTAGGTTCGTAGACACGTTCGCCTTTTCCGCCAAATGCTTCAATCAGCTTCACATTGTCGGGGAAGATGTGCTCTTTGTCTTTCGAATACCAGAGGCTCACGCCGTGCTCATATCCGTAGGCGTACTTCTGATTCTGGCGGATCAGTCCGAGGTATCCGTTGTTGACCACCACGACGATGATGGGCAGGTCGTGCTGTCCGGCCATCGCCAATTCTTCCGCCATGAACAAAAGCCCGGCATCACCCACCACCACCACGCAGGGATCATCCGGGCAGGCGACTTTGGCGCCGATTGCGGCAGGAACTTCATAGCCCAAGGTGCCCGCTCCGCCCGATGGAATGTAGCGGCGAGGCAGTTCGATATCCTGCAACTGGCCTGACCAGATTTGCGTAATGCCGCAGCCCGCGGTGAAGATTGTGTTTGCCGGGAAGAACTTGTTCATCTCATGGAAGACACGATGCGGGCGGATGGGCACCTCATCCAGCTCCATTGGCCGATGTAACTGCGCGCGAGTCTCGGGCAACTTCTTCACTCGCTCGGAAGGCTCAGGGTGGAAGCCGCGCTTCTTCGCCTCTTCTAACAGTGCAACCAGAGCGGCCTTTGAGTCGGAGACGATACCCACATCGGCGTGAATCACGTTGCCAATCTGGTGCGGCTCAATATCAATGTGAATGAACTTGCGGCCGTTCTGGTACACATCGAGCTTGCCGGTATGCCGGTCGGTGAAACGGCAGCCCACGCCAATGACCAGGTCAGACTCGAGGAAGGTCTTGTTGCCGATCGGCTGGCCTACCTGGATTCCGGCGTGTCCGGCATTCAGCGGATGGTCGTAGGGCAGTCCGCCCTTGCCCATGTACGTCATGATTACTGGAATGTGGAGGTACTCGGCCAGTTCGCGGAACTCAGCCGTGGCGTCGGAGAGAATGACGCCGCCACCAAGAATCATAATGGGATTCTCGCTCGCGACAATCAGGTCCATGGCGTTGCTGATGGCTTCCGGCTGGGGTGTCGGTCTGGCCCAGGGCAGGGGACTATCGTTCTCTGGATCGTAATCGATTTCGGCCATCTGCACGTCGAGCGGAAGATCGATCAGCACCGGGCCGGGACGCCCGCTGCATGCGGTACGAAATGCCTCGCGCATGATCTTGGGCGCGTCGGCGGGATTGGTGATGCACCAAGTCGCCTTCGCTACGGTCTTCGCGATGGTCGCGATATCCACACACTGGAATGCCTCTTTCCCGAACGAGGTGCGGGAGGCGTTGCCGGTGATTGCGATGAGCGGAATGGAATCCGCGTGCGCTGTGTAGAGGCCGGTAACAAAGTTCGTCGCGCCCGGGCCAGAGGTACAGATTGCCATTGCCAATTTTCCGGAGACGCGGAAGTAGCCGTCGGCTGCGTGTACCGCACCTTCTTCGTGCCGTGCGATGTAGTGTTTAATTTTTGAGTTTTGAAGGTACCCGTAAACCGGATTAATGGCCGCGCCCGGAATGCCGAACGCAACCCGAATCCCTTCATCCTCCAGAATCCTGACGACCACTTCTGCTACTTTCATGTTGCCATCCTTCTCAAAGGTGCTTGCAATCGCCTGCTAGTTTCCAGATTTAGCTGACTTCTCGTCCGGCCGCCGAACCTCGATCTTGGCGAGCTTCTCGTAGAAGCGCACCATCGCGCCGTGGTCAGATTCGCCCATGCCATCGACCTTGAGCGCCTGCAGAATTTCCATGACGGCAGAGGTCACGGGCAGTGGTACGCCTACGGCATGGCTGGTTTCGAGAACGTTGGCGAGGTCCTTGATGTGGAGGTTGATGCGGAAGCCCGGATCGAACTTGCGGTCCAGAATCAGCGGAGCCTTGGCGTCCAGCACGGTGCTGCCGGCCAGTCCGCCGCGGATGGCCTTATAGACCAACTCGGGATCGACACCAGCCTTGGTGGCCATTACCAGCGCTTCGGAAATTCCGGCAATGTTGACCGCGACGATGATCTGGTTGGCGAGCTTGGTGACGTTGCCGGCTCCTATCGCTCCGGTCAATACCACCGAGGCTCCCATGGCCTTGAAGACGGGCAGCAGTTCGTCGAAGTCGGTTTGAGCTCCGCCGACCATGATCGAGAGCGTGCCATCCACGGCCTTGGGCTGGCCGCCGCTTACCGGAGCATCCAGCATGCGGACGCCTTTCTCGGCCAATGCATCATGCACTTCGCGGCTGACCAGGGGAGCGATCGAACTCATGTCGGCAACAATCGCGCCCGCTTTCGCGCCCTCTATCACGCCATTCTTGCCCAGAACCACCTGCTTCACCTGGGGCGAATTGGGCAGCATGGTGATGATGATGTCGGACTGTGCCGCTACTTCGCGGGGAGTTTCCGCGACCTCGGCCCCAGCCTGTTTCAGCTCGTCCACTGCGGCCTTCACCACGTCGCACACGACGAGTTTGTAGCCCGCCTTGATCAGATTCTTACTCATGGGTTTGCCCATGATTCCTAAGCCGATAAAACCAATTTTGCTCATCTCTTTACTACCTTCCTATGAGTTCGAGTGAATCAATGGAGTGGATTCGGTGACTCTGGTTAGCGCGCCATCGCCAGTTCTGCGATTTCAAGCCGTGCCATTGCCTCGGTGATGGACTGATCCTCGCTGACCGCCAGACCACTCACGCCTATCGCTCCCAGCAGTTTGCCTTCGGAATTCATTAGGGGATTGCCGCCGGGCAACGGTGTGAGGTGCTCTCCAAAAGCGCTGGCTTCCAGCTGTTCTTTGTGGAGCCGCTCCAGGAACTTATCCGTGGGGACGCCCATGCGGACTGCGGTGTAGGCCTTGTGCTGCGAGATCTCGATGCTCCGAACCGGGGCACCGTCCATACGGCAGAAAGCAACCAGGAATCCATTCTGGTCGTATACCGAAACACAGATGGGGCGGTGATAGTCGGCGTTCGCTTTTGCAATGGCTCCGGCTATCAACTTCTGGGCATGTTCCAGGGTTAGCGTTTCCATCAAAGCTCTCCTTCCAGACAACTCCTCTGGCGCAAACGTTATATCGTTTTGTGTCCATCATGTCTACACATAAAATACAATTGCATGCAAAATGCATTTTGTAAAAACCTAACCTGAACACAACCCGCCTTGACATGCGCCACGTACTGCTGCAGTATCTTGTCGGATATGTTCGTGTTTTGAGGGTGGTCCAGCTACAAAGACAAGAAAAGGAAGCAAATCAGACCTGATCAGAACAACCTCAGGCCATTCCGAAGGCGGAACTTAGTGAAGCAGATCCCAATCAAGCGGTTCATCGAAAAGGTCCCGGGTGGAATGATGGTTGTTCCTCTACTTACGGGCGCTCTCATAAATACTTTTCTGCCGAACACGCCAAAGTTTTTTGGCTCGTTTACCGGCTACATATTCAACGGAATGCCGATTTTGGCGGCGTTCTTCGTTTGCATGGGTGCCAGCATTGACGTTCAGGCGACTCCCTACGTTCTCAAGAAGGGCGGTTCGCTGTTCCTGACCAAGATCTCCATCGGCGCCATCTTTGGGGTCATCTTCGGCCACCTTCTCCATGAAGCGCCGATCCATGGCGGAATCTTTATGGGCCTGTCGACGCTGGCCATTGTGGCGGCTATCAACGACACGAACGGCGGACTTTATTGTGCGCTCATGGGCGAATACGGAAGCTCCAAGGATGTGGGTGCCTATTCGGTGATGTCGCTCGAATCTGGCCCGTTCCTGACCATGGTGACCTTGGGCGTGGCTGGCCTGTCGGCCTTCCCTTGGCCGACCATGCTGGGCGCGATTCTGCCGCTTCTGGTGGGCATGCTGTTGGGCAATCTGGACGGTGAGTTGCGCGAGTTCTTCGGCAAGGCAGCTTTGACGCTGATTCCGTTCTTTGCCTTCGGTCTCGGCGCGGCGCTTGATCTCAGGAAAGTTTGGATGGCCGGACTGCTCGGCCTGGGTGTAGGCGTAGGCGTGGTAGTGATCACGGGCTTTGCGCTGTTCTTTGTGGACCGCTTTACTGGAGGTACTGGCGTTGCTGGTGTGGCCGCGGCCTCTACTGCCGGAAACGCTGCTGCTGTTCCCGCCATCATTGCGGGCGCCAATCCGGCGTATGCTGATGCAGCAAAGAGTGCCACCATTCTGGTCGCCGCTTCGGTGGTGATCACTGCGATCCTGGTGCCGCTGGTGACTGCTTTTGTGGCAAAGAAGTTTGGCAGTCCTAAGGCACTCGAGATTAAGGATGTGAAGTTGAAGGCCGCGCAGTCGATGGCTGGCGCGCAACACTAAAGGGTCGCTGCTTGATCGCGCTACGGTGTGAGAGTAGGACGGAGTGACCGCCCGCTCTTTCCGCAGTTAACGTTTGGGCAACCAAATCGGATGTAATTCATCCTCAACTCACGTCGCTATCGCGGGCGTGAGTTGAGGCGTTGATGGTCGCATGTGGGAGATGCTTTGATGGACAACACAGTTGAAATTCTGTTCGGGCGTAAGCAGTTGGCTGTTTCCCTGCCGAAAGACGCGCAGGCCACGATCATTCGCAAGGTCTCGTTGCCGAAGCTGCCGGATCAGCATCAGGCAGTTCGTCATGCGCTCGACCATCCCATTTCGGCCAAGCCTTTCGCGGAACTGGCCAAGGGTCGCAAGAGTGCGTGCATTTTGATTTGCGATATCACCAGGCCCGTGCCGAACAAGCTGTTCCTGCGTCCCATGATTGAAGATCTCCTCAAGGCCGGAATGCCTGCCGAGAAAATCTGCGTGGTGGTCGCCACCGGACTGCATCGCGCCAATGAGGGTGCTGAACTCGAAGAGCTGGTAGGCGATCCATGGGTACTGAAGACCGTGCGCGTAGAGAATCACTTTGCCCGCAATGACGCCGATCATGTGGACATGGGGCGCACCTCGCGTGGCACGCCGGTCAAGATTGACCGTCGCTTTGTGGATGCCGATTTGCGCGTAGCAACTGGCTTGGTTGAGCCTCACTTCATGGCGGGCTGGTCCGGTGGACGCAAGGTAATTGCTCCCGGGGTTGCTCACCAGGAGACCATTCGCACCTTCCACTCGGCCCTGTTCATGGAGCACCCGCTGGCGACGCAGTGTAATCTGGCGGGCAATCCGCTGCACGAAGAGCAGCTTGCAATCGTCAAGATGATTGGCGAAGTGTATGCCGTGAATACCGTAATCGACGAAGACCGTGATCTTGTTCATGTGAACTTCGGCGAAGTCACGGCCAGCCACTTGGAAGCCGTGGATTTCATTACTTCCGCTACGGCGGTTCCTGTGGCGCGCCGCTTCCATACCGTGCTGACATCTTCAGCCGGGTACCCGCTGGACAAAACGTACTATCAGACCGTCAAAGGAATGGTCACACCCATGGACATTCTGGAGCCGGGCGGCACGCTGATCATCGCGTCGGAATGTTCTGAAGGTTTTGGCTCGCCGGAGTTCCGCAACTCGCAGGAGAAATTGGCGGAGATCGGGCCCGACCGCTTCCTTGAGATGCTGAAGGCGAAGACCTTTGCCGAGATCGATGAGTGGCAGACGGAGATGCAGTTGAAGCCCATGCGGCTCGGCCACATCAAGCTCTACACCACGGGGCTGAACGGTGAAGAGCGGCGCATCACGGGAGTAGAACTGATCGACTCCGTGGAAGACGCGGTCCGCCAGAGTGTGGAAGAGCACGGCGACCTCGCGGTGGCGGTTATTCCCGAGGGCCCATATGTCATCCCTGTTTTCGCACGGGATTAAGCGGCTGAGCCGTTCGATTCGTTTTTGCGAGAATGCTGGGGATGCTAGAGGGATAAGTGTGTGACCTCACGTTGGCTCATTATTGCCGATGATTTAACGGGCGCTGCCGATTGCGCAATTGCCTTTGCGAAGCACGGTCTTGAATCTGTGGTCGCGTGGGATCAACATCGCGAGGCCGGTGGCGTCCCGGTGCTGTCGGTCGATGCCGGAACGCGCAGCCTGCCTTCCGAGCAGGCTGCCAGGGCGCAGGTGGATGTGCTGGCCGCGCACTACTGTCCGGGACTGCATCTCTACAAGAAAATTGATTCGACCTTGCGCGGGCAGCCCGCTGCGGAGCTTGCGGCTCTCTTGGCCTACGCGCCTGCGTATGCCGATGGCCGTCCGCGGCTGGCAGTTGTGGCTCCGGCATTTCCCTTGGCGGGTCGCGTGACGGTAAACGGGAACATCGTTGTGCAGGGAGTTCCGCTGGAACAGACTCCACTGTGGAAGCGCGACCACACCTACGCGAGTGCGAATCTGGTGGACGTACTGAACAGCGCTGGCCTCGTAGCTGAAGTGCTTTCACTGGAGACCATCGCGCAAGGTGCGGAAGCCGTGCAGAAGCAGTTCACCTGTGCACGCTATCGGGGCTTGGCCGCCGTCGTCTGCGACGCGAGGACCGAAGCGGATCTTGCCGTGATCGCGGCAGGTTCGCAAGCGATGGCTGATGAAATCATCTTTGTTGGATCTGCGGGGCTCGCGGCACAACTCGCGGCGTTCGAGAGCGAAGAGTCGAGGCCAACGCTGCTTCCGGCTCACACCGGGCGAACGAATGTGCTGGTGGTGGTCGGTTCGCTGGCCGAAGCTTCGCGCCAGCAGGCCAAAACCTTGGTCGAGGCGGGACTGGTGCGCCATGTCGTTATTTCTCCCAGCACTCTTTTCGACGGGCCCTGCACGCAAGCCTGGCAGGAAGGCTCCAAGCAGCTTGCGCAGCACTTGGAGGCCAACGAAGATGTTCTGCTCGAACTGGAGCTGACCTCCAATCCCGATCTCGCCTGTGGCACAAAGCTGGCCGCGAAGCTGGCGGAGTTCGTTGCGGGCGCAGGTTCATTCGGTGCGATTGTCGCCACGGGCGGCGACACGGTTTACGCGCTGCTATCCAAGCTGGGGGTTCACAGCATCCGGCTTCTCGATGAAGTGGAGCCGGGTATGCCGCTCGGGCAAACCGTTGGCGCTGTGTCCATTCCGGTGGTCACCAAAGCCGGAGCGTTTGGCGACGCGCAGAGCTTGCGGCGCAGCCTGGAACGCTTGCACTGTTAGGATCAAATTATGTCGCGTCCAATTATTGCAATTACGATGGGCGATCCTGCTGGGGTCGGTCCCGAGATCATCATGAAGAGCCTTGCTCACGCGGACTTGTATGACCGCTGCCGTCCGCTGGTCATAGGAGACCTTGGACGTCTGCGGCAAGCTGGCAAGATCGTGGGCGCCAATCTCGCGTTCAACGCCGTCGAAAAACCTGCAGATGGCAAGTACAAAGCAGGTACTGTGGACGTAATCGACCTCGCAGTGGTTCCGGCGGATCTGCCATTCGGAAAGCTATCGCCGGTCGCCGGAGAAGCCGCTTTCCGCTTTGTCGAGCGTGCCGCACAACTGGCCATGTCCGGAGAAGCAGACGCCATTTGTACCGCTCCTCTAAACAAGGAAGCATTGCAATCAGCAGGACACAAATTTCCCGGACACACGGAGATGCTGGCATTCCTGACAGGCACCAAGGAAGTTTCCATGCTGCTGTCCGCTCCCAAACTGCGGGTTATCCATGTCACAACGCATCTCGGTCTCATCGACGCCATCGCGAAGATCAACCCTGGTCTCGTGGAGCGCACCATCGAGCGCGCGCATGACACGCTGGTGAAAGCCGGTATCAAGAACCCGCGGATAGGCGTTTGCGCAATCAATCCGCATGCTGGCGAACACGGCCTATTCGGACACGGTGAAGAAGAAGAGAAGATTGAACCGGCAATTCGCAACTGCGTGAAACGCAATTGGCTAGTGGAAGGCCCATTGCCGGCTGATACGCTTTTCTTCCGCGCCTCTCGCGGAGATTTTGACTGCGTCGTCGCGATGTATCACGACCAAGGCCATGGCCCCGTGAAAGTGCTGGGCATTGAAGCCGGAGTAAACATCACCGTTGGACTCCCCGTGGTGCGCACTTCCGTCGATCACGGCACGGCGTTTGATATCGCCGGCACCGGGAAGGCCGACGAGCGCAGCTTGTTGGAGGCTTTGCGTCAGGGAATTGAACTGGCGCCCAAAGAAAGGCCGTAAGCGTTAGACGGTGCGTCGCCCGCGTTTGATGATCCGGTCCTGGCATGCGGAGCGCATGCCAGGACTTTCTATTCCGCGACAGAAAAACAAGGACTCTATTTCGCTGCTTCGTAGTCTTGTTTTTCCGAGACGAATGTAGAGGTGCGATCGGTCTGTTTGTTATTAACGACCTCGGTCAATGTCTTCCCATCGGACGCAATGCTGATCGTATCAACCGAGATTACTTTGCCTTCGCGCTTGTTTGTCGCCTCGATGGTGTGATCGTCAACTCGCTTCAAGGATACAGAGTCAAAAGAATACGAGCCCTTGTACGGATAATCCTTGCCGTCCAGTTTCGCAGTGTAGCTCTGGCCGGTTGGTTGAGTCATGTTCAACGCATCGCCTGACCACTTGTACGTTGTGGTCAATCCCTCGTCACTCTCTTTCAATTTGTTGATCTTCCATGAGCCTGAGGACGGATCTGCTCCTGACGGCCCCTGCGCGAGGCGGGCGAAAGTCACTTCGGTTTGCACCGACTTATCATTCATTTTCGAGTAAGAGGTGGTCTTCAAATTGAGCGAGTTCCCATCGGCCGAAACCGCCCTGGTTTGTTCGAACACGGTCTTGCCATCTTTTTTTCCAGTGAAGGTAACTGTTCCCGGAGTGTCCACGCGGGCGCTGAGCGTATCGTAGGTTTGACCTGTGACGGGTTGGTCAGAGCCGTCGGCTTTGATATTGATTTTGGGAACACACGTGGAGCACTCGTACATGCCGCCTACGAGGGAGAAAACGTAGGGCTTTTGCGACAGCTTCGATTGGTCCATGTTCGTGCGCCAAGTACCTTCCAATGTGCTTTGGCCAAACAGGAGAGTTGGGGCGATCAACAACATCGCTACGAGGAACTTCTTCATGGGATTCCTTTCCGAACGGGCATAGATTTCACGAGGGGACTTTGCCGAGTTTGCAGACTTCGGTGTCTGGTGAGTGGCACGGCAGAATCAGTGGGTTGCCCCGCGTGCTCTGGTTTCAAGTACGATCCAATGCTGTTGAATCAACACTGTTCAGGAACTCAAGTGCGGCGGTCGGGTGAGTGTGCGCAGCGTGGGTGAATTACCACAGAAGCTGGTTTGATTTTGCCCTGCGGTTATCGCATCGTGGTTACCGAGCCCAGCACTCGAAGCGTTCACATCCTGGACTTCGCGAATCGAAAGTACATGCGACTCGACGGCACGAAAGACGATCGTATGCTCTCGCCTGACGCCGTCGCCGTAGATGCCGACGATAATCTGTACGTCACCGACACCGATGCGGAAGGCCTCATCTATGTGCTGCAGGAAGTTGGCATGGTGCAGGTTATCAATCCGAAAGGTGAGCTCTTGTTTTGCTTTGGGCACTACGGTGTCGAGGCGGGAGAGTTCAAAAATTCGCTTGGAATTTTCATCGATCCAACGAACCGCTTCTACGTCGCCGACACCGGTAACCTGCGTGTGCAGGTGTTTCAGATCAGGAATGAACAAACAGTACTCCACGCCGCAGGCCGCTGAGCAATCAAAGAATGGCCGCAAACTCGTGCTCTTCATAGTCGCGTTCAGATACCCAATATCAGCAGCTGGTGTAACGCTCGCATAAATGGCACTTCCGGTAGAGTGCTTGTCTTGTTCTTGCCAGTTCGCGCACAATCAAGTCTGGATTCGTTTGCATCCAATTGTCAGTCAGCTCATGGCCTTGATGCGCGTACGAGGAAAACTTTTCTTGCTATTGTTGCTGTTTGGGACGGGCGCTATGTTTGCTCAGCAGCGTGCCTCCTCAAGCGCCAACTCCGACGACCCCAAGCGAGCCTGCGTATCCCTGAAAGCCCTGCAGGTGCCAGCCTCGTCCATGGAAATGCCGACGAACGGCGCGTGTGTTACCTCCGCAAAGCTCGTGCATGACAGCAGAGGAGAGTACTGCAAGGTGCTCGGGCGCATACGTCCGCTGGACCCGTCTGCACACGATATTCGCTTCGAGGTAAATCTCCCTACCAACTGGAATCACAAAGCGGTGCATTTTGGTGGAGGCACATTTGACGGATGGCTCGGTGGACCGGCGAGCGGGCGGAAGCGTGGTCCCATGGGCATCGCAACCCAGCCTGGAGCGCTAGCACGTGGGTTTGCAACCTTCGGCGGAGACTCCGGCCATCATAAGAGATATTTCCTGCTGCCAGACGCACTGAACGTGCTCAACGCTTCGTTCGCCCGGAATGACGAAGAGCGCGGCAACTATCTGCATGATGCGCTGAAGAAGACACATGATGCGGCGGCAGCCATTATGGAGAGCCGCTATGGCTCGCGACCCTCGAGGATGTTTTTTCTGGGCGGTTCCACGGGAGGGCGCGAAGCTTACTCTGTGGTACAACGCTGGCCTGAGGATTATGACGGCGTGCTCGGGGCCTATGCCGCGTGGAACAACACGCAGCTCGAATTGCAGTACATTCGCGTCTCGCAGGCCCTGTACGCGAGAGGTGGCTTTTTGCCGAGGTGGGAGACAAGGCTTATCGCGCGTTCGGTGCTGAAGCAATGCGACGCTCTGGACGGCGTCAGCGACGGCATCATTGCGAATGTGGCCGCGTGTCACTTCGATCCTTCTTCGCTGCTCTGTCCAACAGAAGGTCCGAACAAACACTGCCTCACTCCTCAGCAACTCAAAACCGTTGAAGCCTTCGCCTCCCAGCAGAGAACTGCAAAGCCCCTTTGGAACGGAGTGCAGGGTATTGCAGGTTTCAACGTTCTCTCGGGCGCGGACCTCACCGGGTATATGGGAATCCTGCATCACGCGCAGCATCGCCCCATGTATCTCTTAAGTTCGATTTACTACGTCATCGGAGATCAGACGCTGCGCAATTTCCTCACGGGTGATCGCTTCCGTTCACTGGATTTCGACACAGCGACGGGCGGTAAATATGCTGACGACCTGCTGCCTAAGTCCAAGGAGTACGATGCCAGTGATCCTGACCTCACCCGATTTGCGCGCCACGGAGGCAAGTTCCTGATCTTGCACGGAACAGCCGATGCGACCATCCCCACGGGAGCCTCAGAGATGTACTACAAGATGGTTCAGGGCAGGATGAGTCAAGCAGAGGTGGATGAATTTTTGCGCTTCTATCTCGTCCCCGGATTTGGACACGCGCACGGCGTTTTCAATGCGGGCTTTGATGCCCTGGGCGTGCTTGACCATTGGCTCGATACAGGTGCTGTGCCGGAGAACATCGTTGTAGTAGACAACAATAAGCGTTCGCGCGGACGTACGCGTCCACTCTGTGTCTATCCATCGTGGCCAAAATACAAGGGCTCCGGGGATGTGAATGCCGCGAGCAGCTTTGAGTGCGCGACCCATTAGGGCGAGAACAACAAAGCGGATAGGCCAAAGATCTAGGCCTATCCGCTGATGTAACTGAAGCCACGAGTTGAAGGCCCACCTAGAACGAATAGCGCAGCGACAAACTCGTCAGGTTAGCGTGAAAGTATCTTGGGGCAGTCGGTCCGGTAAATGAATTCTCGTTGTACTGGTAATAGTTCCATCCAGCGCGAAATTCAATTTGCTTCGCCACCTCCACTCCAATCGCGGCCAGAGGCTGGTGGTACCGATAGGACAGCGGCCCGAGTGGTTGCAGCGCGTTCAGGATCAACTCGTTGCCGTCCACATTGATGATGCTGTAACCGGCTGTGGCTGAGACTCTCTTTACGGGCTTGAACATAATGTTGGCCGAGCCGTAGTGCGTGCGGTTGGAGTAGTAGCCCAGCGTCTCGTTGATGGTTGTGTCATTTACGCAGGGCGTGCTGCCAGGAGCCACAAAGGTTCCGGCGTAGCAGATGTTGTTGTTCTGCGCCGTGTTGGTGTAGTTGTAAGACGCGTCCACGCTGAGGCGACTGTTGGGAGTGGCAACTGCGTTGAAGCCAAAGTTGCGGACGTGCGCGTTGTAAGCGAAGTCCTGGGTCGGGTTCCGCTGCTCCCTCAAGTTGAGATTTGCGCCAATCGTAAGCCACGGTCTCGGAGCGAAGGATGCGTTGGCACGATACTGCTGCTCGCGCCGCGGATCAATGCGCGTCAAGTAATTATCGGCCGACATCAAACGCACTTCCCCATCCACACGAAACTTCTCCATGCGATACCAGGCTCCTGCGATGGCCCAGTGCTGATTGATCGTAATCGGCTCGTCCTCGCTGTCAAACGGACCGGTTACTGTACACGTCCCGTTCCCGTTCAACGCTCCGCCCGCGGCAAGGCAGGTGGTGATGGCTGTGCTCGATGGATCAGGATAGTAGATATCGCCAATCGCCGTGCTCAGCCAGTGATGCGCGTCGAAGATGTTGCGGTAAAGGTAGCCGACGCGCACACCGAAGTTTCGAGAGATGTCATAGTGCAGCGAAATCTCATTGCTCTTCGTGCTCTGCTGCACAAAGCGGTTGTACACGTCGTTCTGCACGTCCGGCGGAGAACTCGCCGAATGCAGCGGGGCCGCAGGATAGATTGCCACCGGTTGCAGTATGTTCGGAGTCACCGCTGAACTCAAGTTGAAGAAGTTATTCTGGAGCAGCGCCATTGTGCCGGGTACGCGGTATGCATAGAACCGGAAGCTATCCACTATTCGCAGATGCGAGCCAAGGTGAATTGTCACTCCAGCGTCGGCGTCTTCAGAGACCCATGTCGCGTGCGCGGTTGTGCCGTTCGTGTTGAACTGCCGCACGCCCGTGCGCGTGACCAGTCCGTCAAAGTTTTCGCTCAACGGTGTATTCGCGTCGGCATTGCTGTACATGAACCGTCCGGTGAAATCCACATTGTGAATGGACCGCGACGTAAAGTTCAGTTGTTCGGTGGGAACGTAGTTGCGATACCGTTGCGTACGCGAATAAGCCAGATACCCGTTGCAGGCCGGATTCGCGAAGCCGCCCACGAGCGGCGCGGCGCAAGGCGAACCGCCCTGCCAGGGCAGTCCGAATTCAACCGGCGTACCACCTGCCGTCGCGATGGTGTTGAAGGCGGCCAGCGTCTGGTCCGTGTCATTCTTCAGGAAGCGTAGTGATTCGGTGAACGTCAGCGTGGTTCGCGGCAGCATGCGCCAGCTGGCACCCATGCGGAAATCATTCTCAGTGGTGCTGAACTGCTGATTCAGCAATGCTTCAGTCCCCTGGTGGACGCTGCTGAAAGATGGACCCTCATTGCGATTGCGGCTAAACGCAAAACGGAAGCTGAAAGTACGCTGCGGCAGAAGGGTGAGATCCAGGTCATACATTCTGCGCCGCAGGTTCATGCTATGCGGCGAGTTGTTCACAAGAATGGTGGGCAGCGTAAGGCTGGTACTTGGGTTCAGCGGATTGGCCAGCAGATCGTAGTTGAAGTAGTTCTGATCGCGGCGGAAGCTCGCATTGAAGTTGAAGACCCCGCGCTTATTCACCCGCAGGCGCGCGGCGTTGCTCGGGTCGCCGCCCCATCCAAAGCTCTCCAGGTACAGGTTGTCGAACATGCCTTTGCTGTTCGCCATGGGGCGCATCATCAGCGATTGCTGAAAGAGCCTCACCCCGCTTTGCTCGTTGAGCAGTGTGTCATACATGGCGTTGCTGCCGCGAGTGCTGGTAATGCGTCCGCCGAACTCCGCCGACTGCGTGATCACGTACTGGTCGATGGTCCTTCCGGCTTCGCTGCTGGTTTCAAGATCAGACGGTCTGCCCGTAGGCCCCTGGCCCGCACCCTGTCCATACGCAGGCACGATGAGAAGCGTGTTCAGCAGAACGAAGCAGCCAATGGCCGCGACAAGGGATGGCACGAAGCCTCGAGGCTTTGTACCCTGAGTGCTGCAGCAACGGCAGACAGACTCTGCGCGCATCGTCCCTCCTTGCGGATTACCGGAAAAAGAACTCGTCAAAATTCGAGCCATGAATCTGCGTGTGGCACAGCGTGCACGCCTGATACTTGGCCGACTGGTTGTGGAAGGAAGGAGCCTCCGGCGTACCCCGGTTGGCTATCGGCGAATGACACTGCAGGCAGAGCACGTTCACCTGGCTCACTCGCAACTGCCGCGGGTTGGTCGAGCCATGAGGAGTGTGGCAACCGCCACAACCTTCCTGCTTCACCGGCATGTGCTCAAAGCTGAAAGGTCCCATCTTCTCGGAGTGGCACTTGGTACATACTTCCATTCCACCGTCCGCCTGACGCAGTTGACGGTCATGGAAGCTTCCGTGCGGATTGTGGCAATCGCTGCACTTGATAAGACCGACATCCACGCGATGCCGATAAGGGCGAGCGAACTCCGCCTTCTGTTGCGCGTGGCAGCCATAACACAACAGTGTCTGCTCCTTCACAAGCAGCCCTTGCTGATCGGAGTGGTGCGGCGAATGGCAGCTCAGGCAACCCACTCCCTGCGAGAGATGGACAGACTGACTGAAGCTGCTGTTCTCAACGCTGGACTGGTGGCAACTCATGCACCGCTGACTCGCCTGCGCGGGAGAGAGCGTGGAGAAGACAATGATCTTGCTCTTGTCGCCGCCGCCTTCTACGTGGGCGCTGCCTGCCCCGTGGCAGTCCTCGCATCCGTGCTTGCCATCTTTCAGAAGGGCCATGTGCGGGGTGTTGGAGAAATGCTTGTCGAAGATCTCCTGGTGGCAGGTCTTGCAGGTGTCAGCCCCCACATACTTCGCGCCTGCCGTTGGATCGTTGAATGGCTTCGAATCGGCTGGCGCCGTCGTGGCAGTCAATCCCACCGGCAGCATTGAGCATAGAACGAAAGTGGCAATCCACCCCGCGGACTTGCGAACCGCGTTGGCTTTCGCATTTTCTCTGGTTTGCGCCTGCGAATTGTGACGACGAGGTTCCACTGACACCCCCCCCAACCTGGCTGGTAATCGGGAATCATCAACGAAGGGTGAGAGATTGCCCCCTTATCAGGGGTTGCCATAAAAATGATCATCAGCGCAGAAATAAAATTGATTGTTTGCAGGATTGGATGAAGTGAGCAGAAGAGCTCAGGAATGTTCATGCTGTTCACCAAGAGTTGAGTGCCCGTTACCATCGCCGTCAACAGTGAAGGCAAATCGCTGCGTTACACTTTTGCGGGCGGCACAATGGCATTCTTAATCGCAACACAAGTAAGTGGACAGCCTTAACCCAAAAGTTTGCGAACAGACGCGAAACGACACGACAGGGGAATTCTGGACATGGCAAGAAGACATAATTGTTTTGCAGCACTCGTCGCAGTATTCATTCTCATTACATTCGTATGTGTCAATGCAATGGCGCAGTATGCGCTTCCAGCTTCGCCGCAGGTCGAGGCCCGGGCGCAGAAGATACTGTCGCAGATGACACAGGAGGAAAAGCTCGACTACATCGGCGGTCTCAACGCTTTTTATATTCGCGCCATTCCGCGCCTGGGCGTGCCGCAACTGAAGATGAGCGACGGTCCCCTGGGGGCGCGCAACGATGGCGCCACGACGGCCTATCCGGCAGACATCGCGATGGCCGCCACTTGGGACATCGACTTGGAGAAGCAAGTAGGCGTGATGCTCGGGAAGGATTCTCGGGCGCGCGGAGTTCACTTTCTACTGGCCCCCGGAATGAACATTTATCGCGCTCCCATGTGTGGGCGCAACTTTGAGTACTTTGGCGAAGATCCATTCCTTGCATCGCGCATGGCCGTAGCCGCCATCGAGGGCATCCAGAGTCAAGGCGTGGTCGCTACCGCCAAGCACTACATGGGCAATAATCAGGAGTGGGAGCGCTACAAGGTCAGCTCTGACATTGATGATCGCACCATGCATGAAATCTACCTTCCCGCTTTTGAGGCTTCAGTGAAAGAGGGCCATGTCGGTGCCGTTATGGACTCCTACAACCTCGTAAACGGTGAGCACGCCACAGAGAACTACCATTTAAATACTGAGATTCTGAAGCAGCAGTGGGGATTTCAGGGCATCCTGATGAGCGATTGGGATGCGGTGACAGACGGTCTGACCGCAGCAACCAGCGGCCTTGATCTGGAAATGCCTGGCGCAACCTTTATGACTCACAAGACTCTTACCGAGGCGCTCGCCAGCGGCAAGCTTACCCAGGCGATGCTTGATGACAAGGTGCTGCGCATTTTGCGTACGGCCATCGCGTTCGGTTTCTTTGAACGAACGCAGAAGGACGCGTCCATTCCCCAGGATAATCCCGAGTCCAGAGCAGCGGCTCTGAAGGGCGCGGAAGAGGGCATTGTTCTGCTGAAGAACAACGGCGTCCTGCCGCTGGATCTGAACAAGTACAAGACCATCGCAGTCATCGGTCCTAACGCGAATCCTGCTGTGACGGGAGCCGGTGGCAGCTCACTGGTGCAACCTGCCCATCCCGTCAGCGTGCTGGATGGAATCAAAAGCGTGGTCGGCAACCGGGCCACAATCAGCTACGCTCCGGGCCTGCAACTGGTCAGCGAACTTTTTGCCGAAACAAAATTGACGCTCGACCCGGAAGGTTCCCAGCCTGGCGCGCACGGCGAATACTTCAACAATCAGGAGATGAAGGGCCCTCCGGCGATGACGCGCACAGATGCGCACGTCCTGTTTGACTGGGGCGAAGGCAGCTATGCCGACGGCCAACCGGTGGACAATTTCTCCGCGCGCTGGAACGCATACTTCACTCCTGAAACCAGCGGCGAATACACATTTAACATTCAGGGCGACGATGGATTCCGCCTCTTCGTTGACGACAAGGCATTGATTGAGCAGTGGCAGTATCAGGGCGAGTCGCTCTCGCACAAGAAGTTGAAGTTGGAGGCAGGGCATCACTACAAAATTCGCATCGAGTACTTTGAAGGCACCGGGCAAGCGAAGATCGGCTTCGGCATCGCCTCTGACTCAAAGGCTCCCATTGAGAAGGCGGTGTCTGTCGCCAGGGCCGCTGACGTGGTTGTGCTGAGCGTAGGCTTTGACAAGACCAGCGAGGGAGAAGGTTCTGACCGCCCGTTCCAACTGCCTGAGGAGCAGCGCGAGCTCATCGCGCAGGTGCTGGCTGCCAACAAGAATGTCGTCATGGTCATTAATGCCGGCGGCAATGTGGAGATGACACCTTTCCTTGATAAGACAGCCGCGCTCCTTCATGCGTGGTATCCCGGACAGGAGGGTGGTACGGCCATTGCCGAAATCCTGACCGGCAAAGTGAATCCCTCCGGCAAGCTTCCTGCGTCGTTTGAAAAACGCTGGGAAGACAATCCGGTACATGACAGCTATTACGAGAAGAACAGCAGCCGTCGCGTTAGCTATTCGGAAGGCGTCTTTCTCGGCTATCGCTACTATGACAAGGCGACGGTGAAGCCGCTCTTCCCCTTCGGCTACGGGTTAAGTTACACCACCTTCCGCTACAGCGGGTTGAAGGTGATTCATCAGGATAAAGATCGCGTGCAGGTTTCTTTCACGCTGACCAACACCGGCAAGCGTGATGGCGCGGAAGTTGCCGAGGTTTACGTCGGCGACGGACACGCCAAGGTTGCGCGTCCGCTGAAGGAATTGAAGGGGTTCGCGCGTGCGGAACTGAAGTCTGGAGAAAGCAAGACGGTCACAGTGGAACTGAATCGTCGCGCCTTCGCCTACTACGATGCAGCCGCAAAGGCTTGGACCATCGCTCCAGGAAAGTTTCAGATCCTGGTGGGTAGTTCGTCGGAGAAGATTGAACTGAAGGGCACCACCACTATCGCCGAATAACCTGAATTGAATGCTGTGAGCAACCGGCCTGTGCAATTTCACAGGCCGGTCTTTTTAGTGCTCAGCACGGTTCAGTTGAACTGGAACCAGTTCAGATTGCCAATCCCACTCGTTCCGGAGTTCGCTGCCTTTATCACCAGGTACAGGTCGTGCACGCCTGTCGCACTACCGGAGAGCGTTCCCGTTGCCGTCTGCCAGTTCTGCCAGCCGCCGGTAGAGGGAACGACCGCGCTTCCAACAAGTGCTCCTGTGGCCGAGTCGAGATGAAACTCTACGGCGCCTCCGCAGGTCCCCGCACTAGCGTCGCAGGCCAGCCTCGCTTTCACTCCACTCACGCCGCTGCCAAAATCCACGTTCTTAAATACCGCAGTGGAGCCGCTGGCGGAATAGCCCAGGTCGAATCCACCGTATGTGTCAGAGGTGGTTTCGGTTTCAAAGCCGGTAACCGAGCTGTAGCTTGACGCCATGATCTGTGACTTCGCGCTGAGTGACGGCACGCCGCTCTGCATGCCACTCCACGTAAATGTTGCGCCCGTATAGGAAGGCAGCGAGTATGCAAATGTCTGCCCGCCCCACTGCACCTGGAAGGTCTGTGCAATGCTCGTGTCGTTGAACGCTACCAGCGCCTTGGAACCGTCTGGGTTCGTGTACGCGCTGCTGATCAGTCCACTTGCGTTGCTGGAGTACACCCTGGTTGCTCCCGGCAGAATGTATTTACTGAACTGCCCCATGGTGTAGAACTCGGAGTTATAGGTGATTGCTCCCGTCGTGCTGTTTGCCGTGATCGGAGCGGTGCATGTGCTGCATCCGCCGGAATGTGGTCCGAGATTTTCATCCAATGCGAGGCTCCACTTCACGTAGGCCTTTCCCCAATTGCGCATCACGTGGGTGATCTCTTCAAAGTCCTGACGCACTTGATTTGAAACCCAGGTTCCACCGGAGTGTTCTGTCATGTACATGCCGCTGCCCGGAAACTGATTGTGCATCGCCGTCATAGCTCCCGGCGTGCCGCCGTAGCCGTGCCATGCAACTCCAGCCACTTGTGAGGAGGCACCAATCACCGGATCAGCCAACACCGTCTGCGGATAGCTGGGCATGTCCCAGTTGTGATCGTAGACAAGAACCTTCGTGGTCAGGCCAGCCGCATTCAGCGCTGGCAGAATTGAATCCCGAAGTACCGTGGTCTGGGTTGTTGCTGGCATCGACATTCCCGGATAATCCGTCGGCACGTACAGCGGTTCATTCTGCAAAGAGATGTAGTCAATGTTTACGCCTGCCGCGGAGTAAGCCTGCAGATAGTCCACAAAGTAACTCGCAAATGTTGGATACATGGCAGGAAGCAGCGTGCTCGCCACGCCACCGCTTAGCACTCCCAACATGCTGTCATCCGTCTTCATCCACCCTGGCGGGCTCCACGGGTTCGCCATGATCTTCAGTTGCGGGTTAATCTGCCGAGCCTTCAGTGTCAGCGGCAAAATATCAGCTTGGTCGTGCGCAATCGAAAAGTTCATCAGCGTAGGGTCGGCCGTGCCGCCATTGTCATCGTAGGAGTACATCGAACGCGCAATGTCAGACGAGCCCATTGGATTACGCAAGAAGCTGAGTCCAATTCCCCCGCTGCTGCGCGAGAACAGGTTGTTCATCGCTGTGTCGCGTGCCGAGGCCGGAGCCACTTCGTTGAGCAAGTATCCAGCCGAGTCTGTAATCGACGCGCCGAAGCCCTCTACCTGCTGATAAGCCTGGCTCTCATCCATCACAAGGGTCGGAGTCGCCGCCGCTGCGGTACCTGCCATAAACGCAATACCGGGCTGAGCCGTCATCTTTTGCGAAAGGTCAGAGCTCGTGGTCACCACTGAAACCGCAGGTCCGACGTTTCCCTGAATGGTGTACGTGGCGGAGGCCGTAGCACTCTGCGTGTCGCCTGATGCTTCAGCAATGGCCTTCACGGTCACCGTCGAGTTCACTGGTACCGCCGTGCTGTAAACCGAGGAAGCCGTGGTCGGCGCGCTGCCATCTGTGGTGTAGTAGATGATCGCCCCGGCCGTGCTGTCAGTAATTGCCGCAGTCTGTGCCGAACTGTAGGTTCCCGCCGCCAATGTGAACATCGGGGTGGCTGTTACCGCGGGAGGAGTGGGACTGGAAGAACCGGAGCCTCCGCCGCAACAGCAGAAACTGAATATGAGTACAGCCAACAGGAAAAACGACACATACGACGGCCGAACCGCCAGGTCGCGAAACATGAGTGCCTCCAGGATAAAGGTTGAGAGTACCAACCCCTCCCCGCGAGGGCAAGATTGAGAGTCTGCTGAGGTTTCTCTGCGGATGCCCTAGTTGGCCTGACCTGCCATGGGTGCACGGTCAAAGGGCCATTCATGTCGGAATACTGCCCGTACAAGATAAATCATCAGTCCGCTGATCAGTAGAACCACGGCATAGCGGATCTCGCGCGCAAAGCCCGGTCGCGAAAACAGGATGTACAGGAATCCGCAAGTGGCAATCAGCGCCGGCAACGGGTAGAGCCACATCCGGAATGGCCTCGGCATCTCCGGACGCCGAATGCGCAACACGATGACTCCGACCGACTGCAGCAGGAACTGCAGCATGATGCGAATTACCGCCAGCGCCGCAATCACGTCTGCCAGCGAGAGGAAGCAGAAGGCGATCGCCACTCCTCCCATCGCCAGCAGTGAGACGTACGGAAAGCTATGCTTCGGGTGAAGTTTGCCGAATATGCGAAAGTAGTTGCCGTCCAGGGCAGCCGCATAGGGTACACGCGAGTAGCCCAGCAGCAGCGAGAAGACCGAGGCAAATGCCGTCCAAACAATTAGCCCCGTGATCAGGTATCCTGCCCAGGCTCCGTACACGCGCTCCATCATGACGGACATCACATAGAAGCGAGTCGGTGAGTGCGCCGTCGCCACCAACTCCTGCCAGGGCACCACGCCCAGCACGCTCACGTTCATGGTGATGTACAGCACGGCCACCACGCCAATCGAAATCAGCACGGCGCGTGGCACATTCTTTTCTGCGTCCTTCACCTCTTCGCTCAGGAAGCAGATGTTGTAGTAGCCCCAGTAGTCATAGCTTGCCACCAGCATGGCCGCGCCCAGCCCGGTAAAGAATTCCGGAGTCAGCTGAAACGCGTGCGCGGGAAAGTTCAGTGCCAGATGGCGGTCGAAGTGAGTCAGCCCGGTAAAGATGATCCACGCCAAAGATCCGAACACTCCCACGGCCAGCAGGCGCGAGAACCATGCAATGTCCGTGATGCGGCGATAAAGCAGAAACACGGCAAGGCACACCGTGAGAATCGCCACCACGGTTCCGTAAGAGAAGAATGCTGTTGCCTGCATGGTTCCGATAAATGGCAGATGCAAGTGCATTTCGTGCGAGGCAATCTGGTGTGTCAGCGGTTTGTAGAAGTAGCTGGCGTAGCTTGAAAGTCCCAGGCAGCCGGATGCAATCGACAGTGGCGCGCTGAACGAGACCTGCCACACAAACAAAAAGCTCAGCAGGCGTCCAAGTTTGTTAGGCCCGTAGATTTCTTTCAGAAAGTTATAGGAGCCACCAGCCTGCGGCATTGCCGCGCCCAGCTCCGAGATGACCAGCCCGTCGCACACCGCAAACAGCGCGCCGAAGATCCATCCCAGCATCGCCTGCGGCCCACCCATCGCCCCAATAATCAGCGGAATGGTGACAAAAGGCCCCACGCCTACCATGTCGAGAATGTTCAGCAGCACGGCGCTGCCAAGGCCCATGCCTCGAATCAGCGGACGGTTTGCCGAGCCTTGCGACGCCAACGCATTCTCTCCTGCATACGATTCTGTCACAGCATGGCATGACGCAGCTCACCGCGCCGCACTCCCATGCCGTTATTCAATCATGCCGCGTGCGTCAGACGTGGCGCTCCGGAGGCATTTTTATGGCCGCATCAGTATTGGAAGCAGTAACCGCGAAAGTCCTCGATCCATCCACCCTGCAGTGGAATCCTCATCCGAAATTCAAAGGTGTCGAACTCGCTTACCTGCTCTCGCACAAGGACGATGGAACTGGTATGACGTGCTTCCTCGCGCGCTGGCACGTAGGCGCCGAGATTCCCCGCCATATCCATGAGGAGTCTGATGACATCCTCTACATCATTCAGGGTAAAGGGAAGATCTGGATCGACGGCATCGGCGAGGTGCCGCTCAACGCTGGCTCATTCGTGCGGGTTCCCAAGGGCGTGCTTCACCAGCCGCACGACGTGGAAGAAGAGATGATCGTGCACGACACCTTCTTGCCGTTTACGGTCTAGTCGCCACTTGCTATCGCGACCGCTGGTCACAGCGGGTGATTGGGGTCTCCGGAGATCACTTCGAGGCTCACCTCACCGGCTGTGGCTGTCACCGGAATTACCGGCTCCTCCTCGGGGCTGGAGAGGCGCATTGCTTCCAGCACGCGCGACGTGTGCTGGCCGCGACGCATCACCATGCGGCCGGTGCGCGAAATCTCAAGAATCTCGTTCTCACCCTCGTTCAGCACCTGGATCAGACCTTCGATCTTCGAGGCCGCTCCCGTGATCTCGAGCATTAACGACTCCGGCGCAAGGTCAACGATGCGCGCGCGGAAGATCTCTGCCAGTTGAAAAATCGGCGCGCGCGTGTGCGGCGTTGCCGCCACCTTGATCAAAGCGAGTTCCCGCGTCACGCAGGAGAGCTGGCCGATATCGTCCACGTCGAGCACATTTTCCAGCTTGAATAGCGAGGCTTTGATGCGGTGGCCGGAACCCGGTACCGCCTCGGCCACAATCGTCATGCGTGAAACATCCGAGCGCTCGGAGTGGCCTACGGTCAGAGAGATGATGTTGATGTTCAGCCGGCGGAACAGCGATGCAACGCGGGTCAGCACGCCGGGCTTGTCTTGTACCAGAGCGACAAATGTGTGCAGCATATCTTTCTCCAGGTTCGTGGATTCGCAATGTAGCGCATCAACCAGCGCAGCGTTTACGGCTCTTCCGAAGTCTCAAGGAGCGGGTTGTGTCCGTTCGCGGGCCGCCGAATCATCTCGTCCAGCGCGGAGCCGGGCGCAATCATCGGATACACCGCATCTTCCTTTTCCACCATGAAGTTGATCAGAAATGGCTTGTCTGTCCCGCGCGCCGCTTGCACTGCGGGCAGCACCTCGGCGCGTGTGCGCACTGTCGCGCCCGGAATTCCGTGTGCGTCCGCCAGCTTCACAAAGTCAGGCGAAAGAATGGGTGAGCAGGCGTAGTTGCTGTCATACATGAATTCCTGCCACTGCCGCACCATTCCCAGAAAGCCGTTGTTGATCACGGCAATGTTGATGTTCAGCTTTTCCTGCATGATGGTGGAGAGCTCGGCCGCCGTCATCTGGAATCCGCCGTCTCCGGCGATCACCCAAACTTCTTTTTCCGGACAGGCAAACTTCGCGCCAATCGCGGCGGGCAGCGCAAATCCCATGGTGCCCAGTCCCCCGGAGGTGATCAGCGTGCGCGGCGAGTCGTGCTTGTAGTATTGCGCCTCCCACATCTGGTGCTGGCCAACGTCGGTCACCACAATGGCCTTACCTTCCGTGGCGCGCCACAGGTCGTGTATCACGTGAGCGGCGTATAGATGTCCTAAGTCGGGCAGGTTCTTGATGTCGCGTACCGCTGCGTCGCCCTTCAGCGCATTCACCGCGCGAATCCACGTCGCATCTTTACGCGGCGCAATCAGCGGCAAAATGGTTTCAAGTATCTCGCGCAAATCGCCGATCAGCGCGATGTCCACTTTCACGTTCTTATTGATCTCAGACGGATCAATCTCGATGTGAATCTTCTTCGCGTTGGGCGCATAGCTCGCCAGAACGCCCGTCACGCGGTCATCGAAGCGCATGCCGCAGGCGATTAGCAGGTCAGATTGCTGAATTGCCTGGTTCACCCAAGCCTCGCCATGCATTCCCATCATGCCCAGCGACAGATCGTGCGAGGCAGGGAAGGCGCTGATGCCGAGCAGCGTTGAAGCCACCGGGATATGCAGGCGCTCAGCCAGCGTACGCACCTGGTCCATTGCGCCTGATTCCAGAATGCCGTGCCCTGCGAGGATGATCGGGCGCTTGGCTTCAAGAATCAGCTTGATTGCTTCGCAGATCGCATCATGCTCGGCGGAGAGCATGGGGTGGGGACGGTGCGGCTGCGGCATTGCGGCTTCGAAATCGAAGTCGGCCATGCCCTGCTGCGCGTCCTTGGTGATGTCCACCAGGACTGGCCCAGGACGACCGGAGCTCGCAATCATGAAGGCTTCCCGCAGCACCTTGGCAATGTCCTGCGAGCGCGTCACCACGTAGTTGTGCTTGGTGATGGGCAACGTGATGCCGGTAATGTCCACTTCCTGAAACGCGTCTGTGCCCAGCAGCTTGGAGGAAATCTGCCCAGTGATGCAGACCAGTGGCACTGAGTCCATCATCGCCGTGGCAATGCCCGTAACAAGATTGGTCGCGCCTGGGCCGGAAGTGCCAATCGCGACGCCCACCTTGCCTGAGGCGCGCGCATAGCCGTCAGCCGCATGGGCTGCTCCCTGCTCGTGCCGGACCAGGATGTGGCGGATGGGATACTTGCGGAGAGCGTCGTAAATCGGCAGGATGGCGCCGCCGGGATAGCCGAATACCTCGCGCACACCTTCGCCCGCGAGTGTGGCCCAGACGATCTCTGCGCCGGTCAAGCGCGTGGGCTGGCTGGCTTGGGGTATGGCTGGTTTATCGGTCATCGCTGACTCCTCCTTTGTGGTACCAGAGCTTTAAAGTGGATTTTTCATTATACCCGTACATTGCCACTGTGGCGTTTCGACTCGCACAATTCACGCTTTTGCCGAATCCCGCCAATTTGCCAATCCCCGCTTCACCCTGCGGCCAACACTGGTAAGATCAAGATAAGAGGCGCAAAGCCCTGAAAAGGAGATCATGTCGCATGGCAAAGGCGAAAGAATTTAGGGTGACGATCGAAGATAAACCAGCCGCCCTGGGATCGTGCTGTCTGGCCCTGGCCGAGCACGGTGTGAACATCCTGGCCTTTCAGTCCTTTGTAGAACAGGGAGAGAGCCTTGCCCGCTTCGTCGTCGATAAGCCTGCTGAAGCCCTAACTGTGTTGCGGAATCTGCGTGCCAATTTCGAACAGGATGACGTAGCCGTGGTGCGTCTCGCACATCGGCCGGGCGAACTCGGACGCGCTGCCTCCCGCCTCGGGGAGCATCGCATCAACATTAACTATTCTTATTGTGGAGTCGATCCGGACTCTTCCTCTCCGATTGCAGTTTTCGGGGTTGACCAGGTGACGAACGCCGCGACCCTGCTCGACGAGTTCGCCGCCAAGTAACACGAGGAGTTGCCTGCTTCGCGACTTCCGCGAATCAACAGGATAAATGTGTCGTGCTGGTACTTGATTGCGGGAATCTGTGCTCATTGTCCGCCGCAATTTTTGTCGACTTTTGCTTTCAGCTATACGATTGCTTGGGAATCCGCTCATGGAACTGTCCTTAAATCTAGCATGGGTGCTCGTGGCAGGTGGGCTGACGGTGTCTCTACTCCGTCACTGGCGCGGGCGTGCATCTGGACATTCCTGGCCAAGCGCACTGATTATGGCTCTCTTCATCGGCGTGCTCCTGTTTCCCGCCATCTCCGCCTCAGACGATCTGCACAGCGACCTCTTCCTTTTCGAAGATGCGTCTCGCCGTACCTTCAGCGCCATCAGCGCGCATCCCGATCTCGCACCGGCTTCGGCGATGGCAGTACTTTCCCCTGCACAATCTAGCCCTTCTTTAGGCAAGCTGGTTTACGCTGGTAGGGTGGCGGAAGCATCTCTGCCCATCGTTCTGCCGTCCTCCTCACGGCCGGCATCTGGCCTGCGAGCCCCTCCGGCCACGCGTTCTCTCTAGTATTCAGCCGTCTTGCGGTCATCTGTCCGGATTTATCCAGCTCCCGTGGGAGCTCTACGAGCGTTTATGAAAAGACTATTAGTCATGCTGTTTGCGGGTGTCACCGCTTGCGCTGCCTTTGCGCAAAGCGCCCCGCCTCAGCCCATCACCTTGGACCAGGCCTTGCGGATTCTGCGCACCAGTTCGCCCTTGTTGCGAGCCAACCAGTCGCACCTGGAGGCCGTGCAGGCGGGAGAAGTCGGCGCTGCGCTTCGCGTCAACCCTGTCCTCAGTCTCGCCAACCAGGACTTCCGCGCCTTTTCGGCCTCTCAATTTGTTCCAGCCCTCTCCAATGCTCAGGAGTTCACTGACTCGCTGGCCTACACTTTTGAGCGCGGCGGCAAGCGGCAGTTGCGAGTCTCCAGTGCCCGCGCGGCCAGCGCTGTGCAGCGTGATGTCAACGCCGACGCGCAGCGCCAGCTTGAATTTCAACTCAAGTCCACTTTCGTCGCGTTCATCCTTGCCCGCCGCGAACTCGACCTTGCCAAGCAGAATCTGGCGGAGTATCAGCAGGCCGAGGAGGCCAATCAGCTTCGCCTCAGCGCCGGTGATATCAGCCAGACCGATTTCGACCGCATCCGCATTGATGAAGCCCGCTTCCAGTCCGATCTCTTCAACGCCCAGGCCGCCGTCGGCCAGGCCCGTGCCCAGCTCGGAGCTTTCCTCGGCTACAGTGATTCCCGGACGCTGGACGTGCAGGGAACACTCGACGTGCCGCAACTTGCTCTCACTCTCGACGCGCTCAACGCCACCGCCCTCGACCATCGGACCGACTACCTCGCCGCTCATGACACGGTTCTGAAGAACTCCGCCGACGTCCGCCTCGCCAAGGCCAACGGCGCGGCCGACCTCACCGTGCAGCCCGAGTACAAACGCAATGGCCCTGACAACACGCTTGGCGTCACCTTCTCATTCCCGCTGCGCATTTATGACCGCAACCAGGGCGAGAAACTTCGCACCGCACGTGAGCTGGATTCTTCCCGATTTGCTGAAACCGCAGCCAAGCTGCAAGTGCTTTCAGATGTCTCGCAGGCCTGGGAGTCTTATCAGTCCGCGCTATCCGCGCAACATCTTTATTCGTCGGACTATCTCCAGCGCGCCAAAGACGTGCGTGAGCGCATGACTTTCAGCTACGAGCACGGCGCCACCAATCTGCTCGACTACCTCGACGCCGTCCGCGCCTATCGTGATGTTGAGCTGGCATCGGTTACGGCCAACGCACAGCTTCTTACCGCCATTCACCAGTTGAGCTTTGCAACCGCCACGGAGTTGCTGCCATGATCCGCTCGTCCATCATTCGTAAGACTTCCACCACCGCTCTCCTCGCCGCATGCACCTTTGCGCTACTGACTTCTTTTGCCTGCAACAAGCATGACGAGGCCTCTAAGCCCGCCGCGCCCATCGCGCTCAAAACCGCGGCTGTCACGGTCACCGCCATTGATGATGTGCTGGAGATTCCGGCCCGCGTTACCCCGGACCCAGGCCGCGTTGTGCGTGTCTTTCCGCCCGCCGGAGGCCGCCTGATTCATGTCGAGGTTCGTCCCGGTGATCAGGTCTCGCGGGGGAAGTCTGTCGCTATTCTCGAGTCCAGTGACGTATGGCAGGCACGCTCGGATTACAACAAGGCTCGCGCCGAAGATGAGCGCATGGACCGCACCTACAAGCGCAACAAGTTGCTTTTCGAACACAAAGTCCTCAGCGAGCGTGAGTTCGAAGATGCTCAGGCCAACTTCACCGAAGCCCGCGCTGAACTTGACCGGGCCACCGCGCGTCTCCGCCTGCTCGGCGCTTCGCCAGACAAGAACACCAACCAGGTCTCACTCTCCGCGCCCATTGCGGGAACGGTCCTCACCATCGGGGCCACCACGGGAGAGATATCCAAGTCCACTGACAACTCCGACGCCATCTGCACCATTGCCGATCTCTCCACCGTCTGGATTCTCGGCGACGTCTACGAGAAGGATCTTGCCTCGGTGAAGCCCGGTTCGACGGTTGAGATCACCATCAGCGCTTATCCCGGAGAGAAGTGGACCGGCAAGGTCGCGCAGATTTCCGATGCAGTCGATCCCGCAACCCGCACTCTCAAGCTGCGCATCGTCATGCCCAATCCCGGACACAAATTCCGCCCCGATATGTTTGCCAGCATCCGCGTGCATCGCCAGCAGGTTCAGGCCATGCTGATTCCCTCGTCGGCCGTGCTGCATGAGGGCGGAGACACTGCGGTAATGGTGCAGACCGCGCCCGGCAAGTATGAGCGCCGCCTCATTGAGGAGCGTTCGTTGAATCCGCAGCAAACTGTCGTGATGAAGGGCATCAACCCCGGTGATCTGGTGGTCACCGAAGGCGCGGCGCTGTTGCGCGGCGGAGGCGAGAATTAATGCGCGCGTTCGTTCATTTTCTCCTTAAGTTCCGGACCCTTGTGCTGCTCGGGCTCGGCGTCTGGCTCGCCGTCGGCACGTACACATTCCTCCGCCTCGACATTGAGGCCTATCCTGACCCTTCGCCGCCACTTGTCGAGGTCATCACCCAGAATCAGGATTGGTCTGCCGAAGAAATGGAGCAGCAGGTCACGGCGCCCATCGAAGCCACTCTCAACGGCACCGCGCACCTGCAATATATTCGTTCCATCAGCATCTTCGGTCTAAGTGACGTGAAGATGTACTTCACCTTTGACAGCAACTACCTGCAGGACCGTCAGGAGGTTCTCAACCGCCTCCAGACCCTCACCCTGCCCTCCGGATTGCAGCCGCAGCTCTCGCCCTGGTCGCCCACCGGAGAGATCTTCCGCTTCCAGCTCACCGGCCAGGGATACAGCCTCAACGAACTGAAGGCTACCGCCGACTGGCTCGTCCGGCGCGAGGTCAAGCAGGTCCCCGGCATCATCGATCTCACCGTCTTCGGCGGCACCACGCGCCAGTATCAGGCAGAGGTTGATCCGCAGAAGCTCCTGCAGTTCAACCTCACGTTGCCGCAAGTGGTCTCCGCCGTGCAAAGCAGCAACGCCAATGCCGGAGGCAGCTACATCTCGCTAGGCTCGCAGGACGTGAATGTTCGCGGCCTCGGCCAGTTGCATACTCTCGCCGACATGCAGAAGGTCATGGTTGCCGAGCGTAATGGCGCGCCTGTTTTTCTCGGCGACGTGGCCGACGTGCACGAAGGCTATCAGCAGCGCCTCGGCAAGGTCGGCGTCGATGGGGAGCCTGATATCGTCCAGGGCACCATCCTTCTCCAGAAGGGTGAGCAGTCACTGCCCGCACTTGCGGGACTGCACGAAAAGATCAATGAGCTGAACACCAAGATCCTCCCCGCGGGGATGAAGCTCAAAACGCTCTACGACCGCACCAACCTCATCCAGATCACGACTGAAACCGTGCGCCATCTCGTGCTCATGGGAATCTTCCTGGTGCTCTTGCTGCTCATCACCTTCCTCGGTGACTGGCGCATGTCGCTCATCGCGGCCCTCAGTATTCCCGTTGCCCTGCTCTTTGCCTTCGGACTGATGGAGGTCACGGGACGTTCCGCCAACCTCATCTCGCTCGGCTCTATCGACTTTGGAATTCTCGTCGACGCCGTCATCATCGGTCTCGATCAGATTTACCGTCGCCTGCAGGATCGCTCCGAAGCCGAAACCGCGTTTGACGCTATCGCCGACGCCTCGGCCGAAACCGCCCGTCCCGTCCTTTTCAGCGTCATCATCATCATCGTCGCGCTCTTTCCGCTCTTCACCATGAGCGGCGTCCCCGGACAGATTTTCGGACCCATGTCCGTCGCCTACGGCTTCGCCCTGGCCGGAGCGCAGATCTTCGCCTTCGTCTTTGCGCCCGTCCTGGCCTCCTACGGAAACTTGCGCCCCACCCGCCAGCGCACCTCAGTGGTTCGCTGGTTGCAGAAGCGATACACCTCGGTGCTGCGCTTTGCGGAGACCGCGCCCGGCATGGTCATCCTCGCCTGCGTGGCGCTTTTCGTTGTCACCCTGCTGCTCACGCCCTGGATGGGCGGCGAGTTCATGCCCAAGCTCGAAGAAGGCAATCTCTGGGTGCGTGCCACGCTGCCGCAGGATGTCTCGTTTGAGACCTCCAGCAACCTCGCCGACCAGATTCGCAACGACCTGCGCCAGTACTCCGTCGTGACCCGCGTCATCTCGCAGGATGGCCGCCCTGACGATGGCACTGATTCCGCCAGCTTCAACAACATCGAGTTCAGCGTCCAGCTCAAGCCCTTTGGCGACTGGCCCGCCGGACTCACCAAAGATAAGCTCATCGCCCAGATGAATGACGCGCTGGCTAAGTATCCCGGCACCGTCTTCAACTTCTCGCAGAACATTCAAGACAACGTCGAAGAGGCAATGTCCGGCGTCAAGGGCGAAAACTCTCTCAAACTTTTCGGTGATGATTTCAACGTCCTCGGAGACAGGGCAGATGCCATTGCCAAGGTCATGACCTCCGTGCGCGGAGTTGCCGATGTCGGTGTCTTCCGCGTCACCGGCCAGCCCAATCTCATCATCGCCATTGACCGTGCCGCCGCCGGACGTTACGGCTTGATGGCCTCAGACCTGAACGCTGCCGTGCAGGGAGCGGTTGGCGGTATCGCCACCACCCAGATTCTCCAGGGCGACCGCCGTTTTGATTTCCTCGTGCGCTATCGACCGGAATATCGTGGCGACCCCATGGCCATCAAGAACATCTTGCTCTCCACACCTGACGGCAGCAAGGTGCCGCTCGGGCAGGTCGCCAATGTGAGCATGAGCAATGGCGCGTTCATGATCTATCGCGAGAACGATCGCCGCTACATCCCTATCAAGTTCAGCATCCGCGGTCGCGACCTGTCGTCCACTATGCAGGAATTGCAAAGCCGCTTGGAAAAAGAAGTGCAGCTTCCGCGCGGATACCACTACGAGTGGGCGGGCGAGTATGACAGCCTGCAAAAAGAACAGCGCCGCCTGATGATCATTCTTCCCATTACTCTGGCCATCATCTTCCTGCTGCTCTACCTGGCCTTCAACTCCGTTGTCGACGCGCTGATGGTGCTGGCCATCCTCCCCGTCTGCATCACAGGAGGAATTCTTTCCCTCATCATTACCGGGACGCCGTTCAGCATTTCTGCAGCAGTCGGTTTCGCGTCGTCCATCGGAGTTGCCACGCTCACCGGACTCGTATTTCTCAGCGCTGTCCGTCGCGAACAGCAGACTGGACTGTCGCTCGTGCACGCGGTGCGCGATGGCGCCATGGGCGAGATGCGTCCTATTCTCATGGCCTGTCTGGCCGCGGCCCTGGGTCTGTTGCCGGCTGCAATATCGCATGGCATCGGAGCGCAGGCGCAGCAACCGCTCGCCCGTGTCATCGTCGGTTCCATGATCACCACGGCCTTCACTGTTCTTGTGGGATTGCCTGCGATGGAAATTTTCATCAGCCGTCATCGCAAGAACAATGCGCGCGACGAGGAAGCTTCCTAGATGGAATGAAGTGAAAACTGGCTTGCGCTGGGGGAGCGCGGAAGCTGAAGACCTGGTTAGAACGAGCCCAACAGGTTGTTGCCCAACTTCGGACTCACCATCAGGCACATCCGGCAGGCGACGCCCGTCAGTTTTTCGTAGTGCGCCAGAACGTCACACGCGTTCTCGATTTTGCTGATTGAAAACAGCCAGCGTTTGCGAAATATGATGCGCGAAATCATGCCGTTGATCAGCAGGCATTCACGGCGAACTTCTTCTGCTGCGTGCCGGAACTCGGCATCGGCCTCTTTCTTTGACTCCACCGAATGTGCGGTAAAAGAGAGCACTGCCGAAATATTCTTCTTCATCAGCCGAAGCTCAGAAAGTGCAGCATCCCCGCGGTCTGTCTGTATGGCAGAAGCCTGGATCGGATGCAGCGCTGCGATCAGTTCATCAATCGAGCGCACTTCAATTCTTCGTACGTCAATCATGACGTTGCCTCTGCAAATAAGAAATTGATAATAGTGTTACTCTGCCCCATCGCAAGATTCCACCTTCTTCGATGAGTAGTCAAGTGCCGTCTGCAATCTCATCATCTCTTCCAGTGTGGGAGTGTGCAAGGCAACGTCCGGCTTCGCAAAATAAGTCACCCACGTGATCAGCGCGAGCGTATAGGCAAACATGGACAAACTGTCCAATGATCGAACTGCCAAGGTTCCGTAAGAAGCCATCAGGCTTGACGTAAACAGATCCACCGACATGAACAATAGAAAGCCGGCGCCAATTCCATAGGTGCGTGTTTGCCACGGAATCCCGAAGTAATAAGACGCAATCGCAGTGAAAGCGAACGCGCCGCAGAAGATGATCGAGGCCGAACGGTTTGCCACCAGTATCGCGCTCCACAGACTGCGATGCTCTGTGCCGGGGAAATAGAAAGCCGCACACGCAGTCAGCAGAACCAGAATTCCCAGCGCGATCTTGAACTTCAGCAACGTGCCCTTCGGGAGCGTTGAATAGGGCCGGAAGACTCTGGCAAACACCTCCAGCAGAACCGCGATCATCAACGGAAGGCCCATTAACCGCAACCCCCAATTGACATACAAATACGAAGCGCGATGGTACAAGCCCAACCATATCAATAAACTTGTCTTGCATGCGCAATACGCTATGTAGATGGCGAAGGCTGCATGTTGCCGCCAGCGATTCTTCCAAAACACAACTGCCACCAGCACCCATTGCAGCAGCGCATTTAGTATCCAGATTGCCCACGTCAGTCCCAACAATTGCCCGTCCTTTGCGGAAGCTCCGCTCCGTGCCAGCCGTCTAACATTCGAATTGGAAGCACAAACGACACGGTTCAGCACCAGGACTGCAAAAGGGGTTTGTACCTGGAATTTCCGCCCGGCCCCAGGTGCTATAAATGCCGTGCCGGGGGGCAGGGCTCGCAGCGCCGGGCCTTAACTTCTTGTGGGCCTGCTGCTCTAATTGTTTCGGCATCCAGCATGCAAAGCGCTATCATCACTGAATACAAGCATCTGATGAACTATTATCGCTGTAGTTTCGGTCAGATTCCATCGTTCTTGAAGTCTGGGCGAGGTTTCGTCCAAATTAACATGAATTCCGCGCCGATTTATGTCGCTTGTGTGACACTGGTTCCAGAGACCGTGTTTTTCATCCGCAACTCCTTATTTCGTAGAGGTTAAGACCATTACGGAGCAGAAAATGGCCGAGAGAAAGTTGGAGCAGTCCGAGGCGCGTCTGCGCTCTCTGATCAACAACGCTCCTTATGGAATCTACCAGTGTGACGCTCAGAGCAGCCGTTTTCTGGACGTGAATCCCGCACTGGTTGCCATGCTCGGCTACGTTTCCCGCGAGCAGGTGATGGCCCTTGAAATTCCTCGCGACGTGTTCGCCGAATCCGGCCAATGCGAGGCGTTCGTACAGGAGTGCCGTCTCTCCGGCAGCGGTGAGGCCGAAACGATCTGGAAGAGCAGGGATGGCAAGCATCTCCGGGTTCACGTGCGTGGACGTCAGTCGCGCGATGAAGATGGATTTCCCCGGCTTGAAGTCTATGCCGAAGACATTTCCAAGCGCGCTGAGTTGGAACAACAGTTGCGCCAGGCGCAGAAGATGGAAGCCGTGGGAAACCTCGCCGGCGGAGTCGCTCACGACTTCAACAATCTCCTCATGATCATCTCCAGTTACACCCAGATGCTGGAGGATGAACTTCCCGTCGGAGACTACCTGCGGCAACATACCCGGCAGGTGCTCAAAGCGGTGGAACGCTCCTCAGCGCTCGTTCAGCAATTGCTGGCCTTCAGCCGCAAACAGATCCTCTCGCCGCGCATCCTCGACCTGAACACCGTCGTGGAAGAGACGGCGAAAATGATTCGGCGCCTCATCGGCGAAGACATTGAACTGGTTCTCTCCCTCGGTCGTCCGCTGCCCGTGGTGAAAGCCGACCCTGACCAGATTGGGCAGGTGCTCCTCAACCTCTGCGTAAACGCGCGTGACGCCATGCCGCGCGGCGGCAAACTGACCATCAAGACCTTCAGCACCGTCGTCTCACTCGACGCTCTAGAAACCATGCCCGGTATTGCTCCTGGCCCATACACCGCTCTGGTGGTCAGCGATGACGGAGTCGGAATGGCGCCGGTAGTGAAGTCGCGCATCTTCGAACCATTTTTTACAACCAAGCCTCTGGGCAAGGGTACCGGTCTAGGACTCTCCATGGTGTACGGCATCGTCAAGCAGAGCGGCGGCTACGTCAACGTGGAGAGTGAGTTGGACATGGGAACCACCTTCGAGGTCTTCTTCCCCTCGGTCGATGAAGCAATTGCTGAGGTGGAGTCTCATGAGTCCATCCCTGTGACTGGGAAGGGTGAGACGATCCTGGTCGCAGAAGATGAGGCTGCGCTGCGTGATTCCATCGCCGTGTACCTGACACGCAATGGCTATAACGTGATCAAGGCCTCCAATGGTGAGGAGGCCCTGCAAATGGCGGCTGAGTACCAGGGGCCGATCCACCTGCTGCTTGCCGATGTCGTCATGCCGAAGCTGGAAGGCGCCGGACTGGCGAGTGAGTTGTCGCGGTTGCGGCCTGAAATCTCCACCCTGCTCATCTCAGGCTACACCGATCATCGCGTGCTCGATCATCTTCCCACGCGGAATCGGCCTACCGTGCTGCAGAAGCCGCTCAACTTGCGCTCACTGCTTGCCACCATCGGTGAGACGATCAGCAAACACGCGTAACGCAGGCCATCCGCAGCTCCTACGGCTGCACAATCTGTGAGGCTTTCGGCTTCACCACTTCATGCTCCAGATCGCGCGCTTCCCAACCGCCCCCCAGTGCCTTCACCAGGTACACGGAGCTCACCATCTGCTGTCCCAGTAGCTGCGTTGCCAGTCGCTCATTGTTCAGTAAGGTGCTCTGCGCGGTAATCACGTCCAGATACGTTGTTACTCCGCCCACATAGCGATTGTTCGCAATTGCCAGCTCGCGCCGTGCATCCTCCACGGCTGCGGCTTGCGTAGTAGAAGCCTGCGAAAGCGTCTCAAGATTGCTGATGCCATCCTCCACCTGCTGGAAGGCGGTCAGCACCGACTGACGGTAGTTTGCCACCGACGCATCATAAGCCGCTCGTGCCGCCGCCAGGTTGGCCTTGTTCTTGCCGCCCTCGAAGATCGGCTGCAGCGCATCGGCCCCCAGCGTCCAGAAAAGGCTCGGCGCATTGGCCAGCGTTGCAATATCGCGGCTCTGCCATCCACCCGTTCCGCCCAGCGTGATGTGCGGATAAAATGCGGCGCGCGCAATCCCAACCTGCGCGTTGGCATAAGCAATCTGTCGCTCTGCCGTGGCAATATCCGGACGGCGCTCCAGCACATCGGAGGGCACGCCCAGCGGCACCGGCGGGGGCGTGGTCTTCAGTGGCGCGGAGGCAATCTTAAATCCCGGCGCAGCCCGTCCAATTAACACGGCAATCGCATGCTCGTATTGCGCGCGAGACTGTTTCACCAGTGCAAGCTGGGTCAACGTGGCATCCAGTAGCGCGGATTGTTGCGCCACTTCCAGACCGCTGGCAATGCCTCCGTTATGCCGGTTGTTCACCAGCTCAAGGCCCTTGCGCTCGTAGCCTACCGATTCTTCCACCACCTGCCATTCAGCGTCCAGCTCGCGCAGCATGAAGTAGTCGGCCGCCAGTTCGCCGGTCAGCACCAGTTGTACGTTCCCCAGGTCTGCGGCAGTCGATTGCAGATTTGCGTTCGCCGCTTCCACGTTCTTGCGCTGCCGTCCAAACAGGTCCAGCTCATAGCTGATATCAAACGGAACGGTGAACACACTCTGCGTGTATGAGGTGGGGGTCACCGCGCCGCTTAGCGGACGATTCTTTCCCGCGCCTTCGCGTACCGCGCCGGGGTCTGTTGTGACCTGCGGAAACATTCCCGAGGTGGCAACCCGCGCAATCGAGCGAGCCTGCTCCAGTCGGCTGCGCGCCGCCACCAGGGACTGATTGGCCCCCAGCAGTTCCTGCTCGAACTGATCGAGCTGCGCGTCATGAAATACCTGCCACCACGGACCCTTGGGAATCGTGTCCTTTGGCACCGCCTGCTGCCACGGCTGCCCTGACCACTCCACTGGCATCGTCTTCGCCGGAGCCATGGCCACGGGCTTCTGGTAGCGCGGTCCCACCGTGCAGGCCCCGGCAAACATCAGCAGACCAAGCGATGTGGCCAGCGCAGCGCGCATTGGGTTTCGGCTCACGATGCGCTTCCTTTCTGGCCGGCAGCCTGCGGTTGGTTTCCCTGTTTCTGTCCCGGCGCTGGCTGCGCCACTCGTACCGGCTGCCCGTCTTCCAGCGAATCCGGAGGGTTAATCACAATCTGATCGGTCGCTTCCAGCCCACCCAGCACCTCGAGTGTCTGGCCGTAATCTCTGCCGATATTCAACGGGCGCAGTTGCACCTTGTTGTCAGCCCCGATCACTGCCACGCGAGCACCCTCCGCGCGGAAGAGCATCGCGTTCACCGGAACCGTCAGCTTCTGCACGTTGGCACCCACCGCAAAGTGCACCTGGCCGAACGAGCCCGGCAGCAACAGGCCATCTTTGTTTACAACGTCAACCTCGGTCAGCAATGTGCGCGTCGCCGGATCGATCGCCTCGGCCGTACGTGCCACGGTGCCTTCAAATTTTCTTCCCGGAAACTCCTGCAGCGTGATGATTACCTTGCCGCCCATCTTGATGAACGGCGCATAAGCCTGCGGGACGCTGGTGTAAACCCTCAGCGTATCCACCTGAGCCATGTCAAAGAGCTCTTTGCCGGTCGCCCCCGCATTGATCAACGCACCCGGGTCCACATTGCGGCGCGTCAGCACTCCGCTGAACGGCGCGTACACATTCTTGAAGCTCTCCAGCTGTTCCAGGCGGCGTACGTTGGCCTCGGCCGCCACCAGGTTGGCTTTCGCCTGCTGGTATCCGCTGCTCTGCTGATCTGCCTCCTGAGCGGAAACCGAATCGGTCTTCCGCAGGTTCTCCCAGCGTTGCGCGCTGATCTTCGCCAGTTCCATCTGCGCCAGAATCTGCTGACGCGCGGCGCGTCCCTGGTTCAATTCCTGGTCTACTTCCGGAGTGTCAATATTGGCCAGCAGCTCGCCCTTTTTCACCCGGCTGCCAATATCTTTGTACCAGCGCAACAGGTAGCCATTGGTCCGCGCGAAAATTGGTGATTCTTTAAACGCCAGCAGCGAGCCCGGCAGCACCAGTTCCATGTCCGGCTTTTCCGTCACCGGATGCACCACGGCAACCGTTGGAATGGCGTTCTGCTCGGTCTCCTTGGCCAGTGCGCGACTGTGACCAAGCCGCGCAAACAGCGTCAAGCCACCCGCAACCAGCAGCACCAGCAGCACCACGCCCGCTATCGTCAGGGCCTTGCCCGGAGGCGCAGGCGGAAGTTCCGGAGGGCGCTGAATTCCCGCATGCTGATGTTTCGAGTGTTGCTGGATCGCCTCGATTTCCTCGTCGCGCTCGGCCTGCGTGCTGTGGTGCTCTGCACCGCTCTCCGGCTGCTGCGAAGCAGGCTGCTCAAACTCGTTATCTGTGCTCATTCATGAACTCCAATATCACTTAAAACTGTTTAGGCGTTCTCAAGACGGTCGCGCCGCGCTTCCCGGCGGCCGTGGAAAATTGCAAATATGCTCGGCACAAAGAACAAGGTCGCTATCGTGGCAAACAGCAGGCCGCCAATTACTGCGCGACCCAACGGCGCGTTCTGCTCGCCGCCTTCACCAAAGCCCAATGCCATTGGGATCATGCCGATGATCATCGCCAGTGCCGTCATCAGCACCGGACGCATACGCGTATACCCAGCCGCAATCGCTGCCTGTAGCGCGGGCACTCCCTCGTCCATCTGTTCACGCGCAAAGCTCACCATCAGAATGGAGTTCGCCGTAGCCACTCCCATGCACATCACCGAGCCAGTCAGCGATGGCACGTTCAGCGTGGTTCGCGTCAACAGCAGGAACCAGCAGATGCCGGCCAGCGCTCCCGGCAACGCCGAGATGATGATGAACGGATCCAGCCATGACTGGAAGTTGATCACGATCAGCAGGTACACCAGCACAATCGCGCCCAGCAGTCCCACGCCCAGTCCAATGAATGACGAGCGCATGGTGCTCACCTGTCCGCGCACTACGATTCGGGTGCCGCGTGGCAACTTGCCATCGAACGATTTCACGATCTTGTCCGTAGCCGCCGCCACGGCGCCCAGGTCGCGGTCCTGCGTGCTGGCATACACATCAATCACCGGCTGAATGTCATAGTGATTCACCACCGCCGGACGCGCCGTCGGTTGCACTTGCACCAAGTTTCCCAATACCTGCTGGCCCTGCTGCGAGTTCACCGGAACCGACATCAGGTCATCCAGAGTCGTCATCCGGTATTGCGGCGACTGCACAGCCATCTGGTAGGTAGCGCCATTCTTCGGATCAAGCCAGAAGTTAGGTGCCGTCTGGAAGCTGCCGCTCAGTGAAACCAGAACGCTCTGTGCAACGTCGCGCGTGTTCAGTCCCACCTGCGTGATCCGTGTGCGGTCCAGTTCCATATGCAAAGTAGGAGACGAGAGCAACTGCTGCACATGTACGTCGGCGGTGCCGGGAACGTGCCGCATCTTGTTCGCGATCTCTTGCGCAATCAAGTAATTGCTCTGCATGTTCGCGCCAATCACTTCCACGTCAATCGGCGCAGGCAATCCGAAGTTCAAAATCTGCGTCACAATATCGGCGGGCTGGAAAAAGAACTCCACTCCCGGAAAGCGTTGCGGCAGCACTTCCCGCAGTCGCCTGATATGGTCCTGCGTAGGATGATGATGCTCGGGGTCGAGCGAGATCAGAATCTCCGCGTCGCTGCTGCCCAGGGTTCCCGCCGAACTGTATGACTGGTTGATACCGGAGTTCGGCAGTCCTATGTTGTCCAGAATCGTTTGAATTTCTTCGCCCGGAATCTGCCGGTGTAACTCTGCTTCCACTTCGTCGCAGAGCCGCGCTGTCTCTTCCACTCGCAGGCCGGGACGCGCGCGCACATGCAGCCGCAGCAATCCCGCATCCACTTGCGGGAAGAAGTCCTGTCCCAGGACCGCGATCAGTCCCAGCGAGAGCAGGCAGAAGAGCAGAAAGAATGTAACGAACACGCCGCGATGTGCCAGCGTCGTCTCCAGCATCGACTGGTAGCCATGGCGGAAGTCTTCGAACTTGCGTTCAAAGCCGCGCTGGAAGCGGCCGAAAATGCTCTTCGGTCCCGCCGCGCGATGCTCATGCCCGCGCATGATGTACATCACCAGGGTTGGAATCAGCGTTCGCGAGAGCAGGTAGCTGGCCAGCATCGCGAAGCTTACGGCCTCCGCCAGCGGAACAAACAGGAAGCGCGCCACGCCCGCCAGGAAGAACATCGGCACAAACACAATGCAGATGCACAGGGTAGAAACAAACGCGGGGACGGCAATCTGCTGCGCACCGTCCAGAATTGCCTGTCGCATCTCCTTGCCCATGGCGAGGTTTCGCTCAATGTTCTCAATCTCCACTGTCGCGTCGTCCACCAGGATGCCGACGGCCAGCGCCAGCCCTCCCAGGGTCATGATGTTCAGCGTCTCGCCAATCGCCGCCAGTGCGAGGATGGAGCAGAAGATCGACAGTGGAATGGAGATAAGAATTACGATCGTCGGACGCCAGTCCCCCAGGAAGAGAAGGATCATGGCTGCCGTCAGCAGCGCTGCTATCAGTGCCTCCCGGATCACCCCATTAATGGATGCCCGCACAAATAATGACTGGTCGAAGAGCGCGCTGATTTTCAGGTCGGGCGGCAGCGAGTTCTTGGCAATCGGAACAATTGCCTTCACCCCGGCCACAATCTGCAGTGTAGACGCCCTGCCATTCTTGTAGATCGACATCAGCGCGCCGCGGTTTCCGTCCTGCCGCACGATGTTGGTCTGCGGAGCGAAACCGTCGCGTATATGCGCTACGTCGCGCATATACAGCGTGATGCCATTGCTGGTCTTGACCGGCAGATCGTTCAACTCCGCAATCGTCTTTGGCGTGCCATTCATCTCCACGTTGTATTCAAGCGAACCGAGTTTTGTGGTTCCGGTGGGGAGAATGATGTTCTGCGCGTTGACCGCGTTCACAATGTCGATCGGCGAGAGTTGGTAGGACTGCAACTTTGGCAGATCCAGGTCTACCTGAATCTGGCGAATCTTTCCGCCGTACGGATACGGTGTAGCTGCGCCCTTTACGGTGGCCAGCGGAGTGCGTAGGAAATTGTTGCCCTGGTCGAAGAGTTCCTGCTCAGACAAGGTCTTGCTGCTTAATCCCAGTTGAACGATTGGCGTGGTCGATGCGCTATATGAGATGACTAGCGGTGGCGTAGTACCGGGAGGCATGGAGCGAACGTTGGTTTGCGAGATCGCTGTGACCTGCGCAATGGCTGTCTGGATGTTGGTGCCGGGCCGGAAGAAGATTTTGATGATCCCCAGGCCGTTCACCGACTGCGATTCCTGATGTTCGATATTGTTGACCGTGGTCGTAATGCCGCGTTCGGAGTTGGTCACAATGCGGTCAGCCATATCCTGCGGAGCCATGCCGGTATAGAACCAGATCACGGAGACCACCGGAATATCGATCTCAGGAAAGATATCGACTGGCATGACAGGAACTGTGATTACCGTTAACAGCAGAATCACAATGGCCATCACCACAAAGGTATAGGGACGCCTAAGGGCTAACGCTACAATCCACATGAATTGGAATCACTCCAGGTCTTCAGCTCTGCACGTGCTCGGGACTGCCCCACCCGCCTTGGTAATTTAGATTCGATACTATGCGTATTGGATTTAAATTTAAAGGGCGGCTTACAATCTCATGCTAGCATCGGGCAATGGGTATGAAAGTAAATATTCGTAGCGAGAAATCCCCGGCCAAACGCAATCCTGGCCGTCCCCGCAGCGAGCGCGCCCGCCAGGCCATTCTGAACAGCACCCTCGAGTTCCTCGAGCGCAAAGAGAACGGCTTCGCGGATCTCACAATTGAATATGTGGCCGCGCAGGCTGGCGTCGGCAAGGCAACGGTATACCGCTGGTGGCCTACCAAGGCAGCCCTCGTGGCAGATGCCTTCGCCAGCAGCGTCATGCCGAAATTGCGATTTCCTGACACAGGCTCCGTGCGGGAAGACATGAACCGGCAGATGCTGCAGCTCGTGAAAATCTTGCGCAGCCGCCGCGGTCACGTGGTTTCCGCCATTCTGGGTGCAGGGCAGAGTGACAGCACACTCATCGGAGCCTTCCGCGAGCGCTTCCTCAAGCCTCGCCGCGCCGAAGCTTATATCACCTTGCAGCGAGGCATCACGCGCGGCGAACTTCCAGATAATCTCGATCTCGACCACGTCCTGGATGCGCTGTACGGTCCCATCTACATGCGGTTCATGATCCGGCATGAAGCCCTCACCCCGGACTTTGTCGAGCGCACCTGCGAAATGATCCTCAATCAGAAGTTGCCCTGCTCCGCCCCGCCTCCGGGCCGAAGCGTGGGCAAAGCCTCTGGCAAATAGATCGCTGTCGCACAAACAAAAACCCCGCCTTCATCGGGCGGGGTTTTTTCAGAACGGATTGAGTTCTATTCGGTCCAACGCTTGAAGATCAGCGAACCGTTAGTGCCGCCAAAGCCAAAGGAGTTCGACAACGCATAATCCAGTGAAGCAGCGCGCGCATGGTTCGGAACAAAATCCATCCCGAGCGTGCGCTCGTCCTGATTCTCCAGGTTGATCGTTGGCGGAAGTTTCTGGTCGCGCAGTGCCAGCACCGTGATGCCCGCTTCCAGTCCGCCCGCGCCGCCCAGCAAATGGCCGGTCATGGACTTGGTGGAACTCACGGGAACCACGTACTCGCCAAACAGATTGCGAATTGCCGCTGCTTCCAGTTCATCGCCAATCGGTGTCGATGTGCCGTGCGCGTTCACATATCCAATGTCGGTGGGCTTCAGCTTGGCATCGCGCAATGCGTTGCGCATCACGCGGAATGCGCCTTCGTGCTCGGGCGCCGGCGATGTGATGTGGTAAGCGTCGCCGCTCATGCCGTAGCCAATCACTTCGGCCAGAATCTTTGCGCCGCGCGCCTTGGCAAACTCCAGCTCTTCCAGAATCAAAATTCCCGAGCCTTCGCCTACCACGAACCCATCACGGTCTTTGTCCCACGGACGGCTTGCGCGCTCCGGTTCCGCATTGCGCGTGGAGAGCGCCCGCATGGCGGCAAACCCGCCTACGCCCATCGGCGTAATGGCGGCTTCTGAGCCTCCGGCAATCATCACGTCGGCATCGCCGCGCTGAATAATCTTGAAGCTGTCTCCAATGGCGTGCGCGCTGGTGGTGCAGGCCGTGGCGCTGGCCATGTTCGGACCCTTCGCGCCGTAGCGAATGCTGACCTGTCCTGCGGCAAGGTTCACGATGGTCGCAGGAATAAAGAAAGGAGAAATCTTGCGCGGTCCACCTTCCATCAAGGCCGTGTGCTCGCGCTCAATGATGTCAAAGCCACCAATGCCGGAGCCAATGTAAACGCCCACGCTCTCGGCGTTCTCCGGCGTTACCTTCAGCCCAGACATGGTCATTGCTTCGGTGGCGGCTGCCAGCGCGAAGTGGATGAACCGGCCCATCTTCTTGATTTCTTTTTTCTCAATGAAATTCAGCGGGTCAAAATTCTTGACCTCGGCTGCAATCTGGCAGGAGAACAGTGTTGCGTCGAACCCGGTGATCGGGGACACGCCACTCTTTCCCGCAAGCAGGTTTGCCCAGACTTCTTCCGTCGTGAGCCCGACGCCGCAAATCAACCCGAGGCCTGTGACAACTACTCGGCGGCTCAAGCTTACTTCCCGCCTTTCGCGTGGGCAGTCACGTAGTCAATGGCGTCCTTCACGGTCTTGATCTTTTCCGCGTCCTCGTCCGGAATCTCAATCTCGAAGGCCTCTTCAAAGGCCATTACGAGTTCGACGATGTCCAGCGAGTCCGCACCCAAATCGTCCTGGAAGGAAGCGTTTGCGGTGACTTCGCCTTCATCCACCCCAAGTTGCTCCACGATGATCTGCTTGACTTTCTCGTCTGCGGAAGCCATTGAACTCTCCTTGTGAAACTGAGTACCTAGACTGGAAACGGCACACGCCGGGCGACGGTCGCCCGGCGGCTAGGCTACGAAGGCCGTACTTCTATTGTACAGAGGTGCGACGCTAGACCGGAATCGCGGAAGGTATATCCAGCAAAGTGGCCGGATATTTCCGGCGGTGATTGCAAAGGACACACAATCCCGAAACTGTACTAGCTGGTTATTTTGACGCCTTGGAGTGTGCGCTGATGTAGTCCACCGCATCCTTCACGGTCTTGATCTTCTCGGCATCCTCATCCGGAATCTCAATATCAAAGGCTTCTTCGAAGGCCATCACAAGTTCCACGATGTCCAGCGAGTCGGCGCCCAGGTCATCCACAAACGAAGCAGAGGAAGTCACCTCAGCTTCATCCACTCCCAACTGCTCAACGATAATCTGTTTTAATTTGTCTTCCACAGCAGCCATTTCTTTGGCGCCTCCTGCAAAAAGTTGAGCCGTCCGGCCACTTGGCCGCATTCCAAACACGTCTATGCGCCTGACGATTCCGATTAGCATCCTAACTGTTCGTTTTTATGAAGGTCAATGCGCAATTCGTGAGTGACGGCCCATTTGTGGAAAATCACCCGCTTTGGCGGAAACGCAAATGCTACTTTAAAACCGCGCCGGAATGGGTTTTACTGGAGCCATGCGAGCGGTGGTGCAGCGGGTTTTGAGGGCCAGGGTGACGGTGGATGCACGCACCGTTGGGCAGATAGAGCGTGGTCTTCTAGTGTTGCTGGGCGTGGCCGTCGGCGATGGCGTGCAGGATGCCGAGTACCTGGCGGAAAAAATCGTGGGGCTGCGCATCTTTGAGGATGCCGAAGGAAAGATGAACCGCGGTGTGAGCGATGCTGGCGGAAGCGTGCTGGCCGTCAGTCAGTTCACGCTGTATGGTGACGTGCGGCGCGGGAAGCGGCCGTCGTTTGACGCGGCAGCCCGCCCAGAGCAGGCGCGCGCACTGTATGAGCATTTTGTGGAGCAAGTGCGCAGCCTCGGATTACGCTGCGAGACCGGACAATTCCAGGCGGACATGCAGGTGGAACTCGTCAACGACGGTCCGGTGACCATTCTTCTGGACTCCGAAAAAACCTTCTAGCGATATACCTTCTGGTCAATCGTTGTTGGCAAAAGGTTACTGCTTAGCCAATCGTTGATCAGGCAGCGCAAACCATTATCGGATCTGTCACCCTCCCGCTTCTAACCATTATCTTTCTCGACAATCGTCCCGGCGGAGAGTACGGCCCAACGAGTGCGGCGGGCAGACTTCAAAGCTTCGATTGCATGGCGAGCTCTCGCATTTGCTGAATATATTTTGCCGCGTCGAATTTCTTGGCGGCGGCGTTGCCGGACATGTATCGGATGGCTCCGAAGATGGGGCGGTCAAACCAGGGCCGATCGAATTTTCCTGCGATGGCCCATGCGATCCCTGCGTAGCCGTTGGGGTCGCGGCCGTCGAGGAAGTACTTGTCATTGAGATAGACGGCGGAAAGATAGGCCTGCTGCGGGGAGGGCGACCACTCCAGAATCTTCTTGGCCCAGTACATACGCATGTAGTTGTGCATCCATCCGGCGTGCAGCATCTGGAGCTGGGCGGCGTTCCAGAGCTCGTCGTGGGTCTGCGCCTGCTCAAGCTGCGCGCGGGTATAGAGCGTGGGTCGCGGGTCTGAGGCGTGGATGGCCAGCGACTTGTGAGCCCAAGGCTCCGCGCACTCGATGGAATCGTAGTCGGGATTGAAATGGACGAAGTTGATGGCCAGCTCGCGCCAGGTGATGAGTTCGTCGAGATACTTCTCCTTCGCTTCGTCGGGTGCGTCAGCGGCCTGCACGGCGAGTGCGATGGTGATGGGCGAGATGTGGCCGAAGTGCAGGTAGGGAGACATGCGGCTGGAGCCGTCATACTCGGGAGCCCCTTGCAGTTCGGGGTAGCTGGCGAGGCGGCGGCGTACGAAATCGTCGAGCCCGGCGAGGGCCGCGGTGGTTCCGGCCTGGAAGCTGGAGACGGGAAGAACGCTGCGGTCGAGCGCGCTCCAGTTGGCGATGAGGTCGCTGGCGGGATCGAGCGACTCGGGCGGTTTGGCCATTGCAACATTCGCAGACGGATTGGTGCACGGGACGAGGTAGTCGGCGAAGAGCGCTTGAAGGCGGGGACGAATGGTGCGCGCGGCGTACTGCGCCTTGAGCAGGAGGGTGCTCGGCACGACTACGTCGGCATCGACCGTGAAAAACGGAATGCGAAGTTTCTTGGCCAGGGTGCGACGCCAGCGAGCAGCCTCGCGGATGGGATTCTCATCGCCGACCAGGAGTGCGGCTCCGACTTCATCACAGAAGGCGGCGAGATCGCTGTTCGGGTGGCGGCGTACGACGAAGGTGATGTTGCGCTCGGCGAGTCGGCGGGCAGTGTCTGAAAAGGCCTGCAGCATGAACGCGTAGTGGCGCAGGTTGGCCGCCGGGTAAGGCACGATTCCGAAGAAGACGACGACGGGAAGACCGAGCGCATTGCCGAGGTCCACGGCAAGGTCGAGCGCGGGATTGTCTTGAGCGCGTTGAGAGCGCTGCATCCAGTAGACGACGCATCGTGCACTGGAGGCGGGATCGCCGGGGCGACGGATGGTGACGCGGTCTTTATAACTGGCGAGGATGGAGGAGAGCGAAGGTTTCACAGGTTTCGCAGGTTACAAGGTTTCAAGGTTGAAAGGCAAAGGCAAGGGCGCTGAGCGACCGGAGATCTGAGTAGAGTAGGGGTGCTTCGCTGCGCTCAGCATGACACTACAAAATCAATCCATGACACTACAAACTCAATCAGAAAGTGGGCGGCGCTGGTTGAGGATTTCGACGATGGTGAGGGCGGCAAGCAGGGGGAGCAGCCAGATGACGCGGTTCTGGTAGCGCTCATCGACCTCGGCGAGGACGGCGGTGGTGAAAGCGTTGGCCAAGAGGATGGCGAAGACGATGGCGGCAAGTCCCATGAGGCGGGCGGAGCAGCGTCGCCAGACGAACGGAGCGAGGAGGCAGAGGAGCGCGAGGGAGGCGGCGACGGTCCAGTTCTGGATGGTGGAGAACAAGTCGTTGGGCAGCGTTTCCTGCGCCTGGCGGCTGCGTTCGTAAAGGGGGCGCTGGCCTGGCAGGGCGAGCACGAAATCCTGGAGCATCCAGGCGTTTGTGTCATTGGAAATGTCAAAGTCGGTAAGCTGCTGGCGGAAGGCCTTGAGTGAGATGGCTATCTGCTGGCGGGGATAGGTGCGCAGGACGGCTGCGGCGAATGAGGATTCCTGGCGCAGGATGAGCGCCTTGGTCTGCGGCGAAGCGGTTTGCCAGAGGCCGTTGTGGTCCCAGAGAAACTCGTCGGGACTGGCGGGAAGGTTGGCGACGAACGTACACATGAAGAACGGCGCTTGCGGGCAGTGCTGCTGGAGATACCAGCGTCCGGGACCGTCGGCGATGAGGCGCGCGGTGAGATAGGCGGGACGGTTGCCGTTGAGCGTGGGCTTGCCGTAAAGAACTCCATGCAAGGCCATGTGCGAGAAGATGGCGGCGAGGAGGATGCCGGATGCGGCGGCCAGTCCCCAGAGGCGGCGGCGCGTGACGGCCCGACAGGCGATAAGCCCGGCCAGCAGGAAGAGCACGAGTCCGAAAGCCAGCATGATGTGCGTGATGTGCGCGGCGGCCGACCACCAGGCGATGAGGAAGAGGAGCACACGCTCATGACGGGAGATGGTTTCCGGGGCGAAGACGAGCAGGTAGATGGCGAGGTAGAGCAGCGCACCGAGAATGTCTGGCATGACGACGCTTGTGACCCACGGCAATCCAGTTAGCAGTGCAAGCGGAGTGATGATGGCGTAATACGCGAGCACGGTACGAGATGGACTGCCTGATTCCCACCTTAGCGCCGAAAAACGCGGCGCGAAGGTGGGGCACCCTTCCTCACGGTGGGATGGGGTGAAGGACCGGACGACTAGCCAGAGGATGTAGGCCGTGAGCGTGGCCTGAAGGGCGATCACCGGCCAGAGAGGGACGTGGAAGGGCGCAATGCCGAGGGCGTAGATAAAAGAGCGGACGCCGTAGTATCCCGAGTATTGGTGGAGGAAGAGAGCCCGGGCGACGCGAGGGCCGCTCTCCAGGTAAGACATGGAGTCTGGAAAGAGCAGGGGATAGCGGTTGTAAAACGCGGGCCAGGCGAGGAGCGGGATGGCGGGCATCCAGGCGATGTGACGGAGGATGGCTCGGAAGGCTCCTGCGGTGCGGCTGGCGCTCACGCTATTCCTGCCGGTTTGGAGCAGCGACTGGCTCACGGCGGGTGAGGCCGAGCAGACTCAGGAAGAAGCTGGCGAGGATCACCTCGAAGCCGAGGGTGAGAGCCGCAATGGCCGGAACAACAATGCGCTCCATTTGCGCGGGGTCGAGCGGACCGAAGCCCAGGTTGTACCAGTGCGCGAAGGCGAAGGCGGAGGCGGAAAAACCTGCCAGGACCAAGAGGCTTCCGGCGACGATTCCAGTTTCAAGCTTGATATAGCGGAACGCGGTCTCCAGACGCGGATCGGCCGGTAGAAGTCCCTGGGTGACGCCGAGAATCTTGGCGAAGAACGCGAAGGCGATGGCCTGGAATCCGACCATGACGAGCATGGTGGCAAAGGTCATGGTGTGCACGTCAAAAGTTATGTGGCCCACGGTGCGCGAGTGCGGCAGCAGCCAGACGGTGGCCAGGAGGCCCAGAGCTATGACGAAGATTCCGGGGTAGAGAAAGAGCCAGCGCGGACTGTAGAGAAGCAGGAAGCGCAGGTGCCGCCAGCCGTCTCTCCAGGTGCGGAGATGTGGAGCGCGGCTGCGGCCATCGGGCGCGAGAGTGGTGGGCACCTCGGCGATCTGCATCTTCAGGAGAGTGGCGCGGACCACCATTTCGCTGGCGAACTCCATGCCGTCGCAGCGGAGGTCGAGGCGCAGGAAAGCGTCGCGACTGAGAGCGCGCAGGCCACAGTGAAAGTCGCCGCTGGGACTGTGGAAGAAGAGGCGTCCGATACCGGTTAGCACGGGATTGCCAAGATAGCGGTGGAGCGGCGGCATGGCTCCGGGGAGAATGCCTCCCTGGAAGCGATTGCCCATGACGACTTCGTTGCCCTGTCGAAGTTTTTCGAGGAAGCGCGGAATCTGGCTGAAATCGTAGCTGGAGTCGGCGTCACCCATGATGAGGTATCGGCCGCGGGCGGCGAGGAATCCACCGCGGAGGGCGTTGCCGTATCCCTTCGCAGAAATATGGACGACGCGTGCGCCAAGGCTTTCGGCAATCTGGATGGAGCCGTCGGTGCTGCCGTTGTCAGCGATGATGATCTCGCCGGCGATATGGTTTTCGCGCAGGGCATCGGCGGCGCGCTGGATGCAGGCGCCGAGTGTTTCCGCTTCGTTGAGACATGGCATGACGACGGAAATCTCGGGCGTATGAGAGTTTACAAACTCTTCGCGAACGACTTTGATTTCGGCTACCGGCATGATGCCTCGGGAAAGAGAACGAAAACTTTGTGCTGCATTGCGCGATGCTGCGCGTGGGCCGGGTTGGCGGGCAGAGAAAGCCCCGGTCTCAAACGAATGTCTCTGCTGGCGGTAAAAGCAAAGTAACGTGCGCGCGGAAGGCGTGTCAATCAAACAATTGCGCAGCGGGGAAGGCGAGTGCTGGAAGAGTGGCGAGAGGGTGTGTCCAGTTGGTGACCTTGGGCGGCGCGGGAGATTTGTGCGGAGTAGGGGGCCTTCGCTTCGCTCAGGATGACACTTCAAAACAAGAGCTCAGCATGAAATTTCAAAAACTAGAGCAAGGGATTTCGGGCTGGTCCAGTGAGCTTGTATCCCACATCTGCCAACTACAGGTAGATATGGGGCACCTGCGGATGACGCAAAAACTCCCGGACGATGCCGGGAGTTTTCCTTTCGGGCGCTCTGTACTCTGCTTGAGAATTACTTTCCAGCTTCAATGCTCAGGTCAATCTTTACTTCTTTGCTGACGCCCATGCCGGTGGGGTCATAGCTGACGTGATAGTCAAAGCGGTTGATCGTCAACGAGCCTTCCACTCCGAGGCGCGGCTCGCCCTTCATCCCCTTGCCCGTGGCAAGAGTGAATGGAATCTCGACTGGCTTGGTGACGTCCTTAATCGTCAGATTGCCGACGGCTACGTACTTGTCACCGCCCTCGTGACGAATGCTGGTGCTCTGGAACTTGATGTCGGGGTACTTCGCCGTGTCAAAGAAGTCGGGAGTGTTCAGGTGCTTGTCGCGCGTGGCATTGTCGGTATTGATCGATGCGGACTTGATGACGGCAGTTACCGAGCTCTTTTCCGGCGCGGCAGCGTCAAACAGAATCGTGCCGCTCACGTCGGCGAAGCGTCCGCGCACGGTTGAGATTCCCATATGCTTTACAGAAAAGTTAGCGGAAGAATGCGCTCCGTCCAGGGTGTAGGTTTCAGCGGCAAGGGCCAGCGAGCTGGTGGCTAGCAGCGCGGCGAACAGCAGGATCAGTTTCTTCATTTCTCAATTCTCCATTTCGAATTAGTTGTTGAAACAACTATGCACACTGGTTAAGATTCACCACACCTGCCTGGGGATGCAGGAAATTGCGCGGGAACTTCAAGTTTCCCGTAATGCGACATGGAAATTTCACGCGGAGGCATCGCGCATTTCCGCTACAATCGCCTGCCATGAAACATATTTACCTCGCCGTTGTTCTTCTGTTTGCCAGCAGCGTGGCCTTTGCCCAGCAGCCCACCTTTCAGGATGAGCTGCTCGACCATCTGCAGGGACACTGGGTTCTGCGCGGCACCATCGCCGGAAAACAGACCGTGCATGACGTCAACGCGCAGTGGGTTCTCGGACATCAGTACATGCGCTTGACCGAGGCGGCTCGTGAAAAGAACGCGAAGGGCGAGCCCGCGTATGACGCGGAAGTATTGCTCGGATGGGATCAGCCGGGCACTCGCTACTTCGCCATCTGGCTTGACGTGTGGGGAGGCTTCTCGAAGGCCTCGGTCGGATACGCTCCGCGCACGGGAGACGAAATCCGCTTTCTCTTCGCGGACGAGAAGTCGACCTTCCACAACACGTTTTTCTATGACCGCAAGGCCGACGCATGGGAGTGGCGCATGGACAATGAAGACAAGGGCAAGCTGGTGCCCTTCGCCCGCGTACGGCTGACGCGGGAGTAGTTATGCCCTAGCGGGAGTCTCTGGTTTGGGTGTACAACCGAAACGATCATGAAAGGCCACTCGACGATGACTCGATGCGCAGTCCACTTCATACTTGGTTGTGTACTGGCGATGCCGCTGCAAATGCTGGCGCAAGAGAGCAATGGAAGCTCCGCCTCTGTTGCTGTGCAGTCCACCACAACGGACGGCTCACCCAGCCAGCCTGCCGTAGCATTCACGTCGAAATCGGAACTTGTTCTGGTTCCCGTGGTGGTCAGCCGCAATGGCCTTTCCGTGACCGGGTTGAAGAAAGAAGACTTCAAGGTTTTTGAGAACGGCAAAGAGCAGAAAGTCGCGGTATTTGAGGATGTCCAGGCGGATTCTTCCCCGGTTACGGTCAACAAGAGACGGCAACCTGAGCTGCAACAGTTCAGCAACATGCAGGTGGATCAGAGGCAGCCGAAGCGGCTTGTGATCATTGTGCTGGACCTGATCAACACGAGTTTTTCGGATCGCGTTTATGCCCGCCAGCAACTGGTGAAATATCTTTCGTCCGGCATCGACGACGAAGCGCTCGTGTCGCTGGTTGCGCTGGGACGGGGGCATGTCAGAGTGCTGCACGACTTTACTTCGCGCCCGGGAGTGCTGGCGGCAGCTTTGAACAAATCCCTCGGCAGCAACGAAAAGAGCGCGGCGGTGGAGAATTTGCCGCCTGACGAAGCGAAGATTTTCGAGAGCGAAGTGAATCGGCTCTCCGGCTTTCTGGAAGACGGCAGGTTCGCCGGGATGCCGTTCGGCTCGCCGCACGGGGAAAGCCTGCTCACGTGGATGAGGGTTCGCGAGACGCTGGACGGATTGAATCTGATTGCCCAGGCCTATGCCGGAATTCCCGGACGCAAGGCGCTGATCTGGGCCACGGGCGGCTTTCCCTTCCAGCTTGATGGCAGCACCATGCAGATTCCTTCCGGGCGGATGGAAAAGATTGATCCCGTGGATTTGAGCAGCATTCTGGCTTACTACGAAGAGACCTGGCGGTTGATGAACAATTCCAACTTCGCGGTGTATCCGCTGGATCTCAGAGGGCTGGTCACCACGAACATCACCGCAGCGGACCGCGTGAATGTAAATGCGCACAATTTTGCGCGAGGGACGGAGCGTAGACAGGCGCGCGAGATGGACACTCTCTCCACGTTCAGCACGTTTGCGGATATGACTGGAGGCCGGGCTTACTACAACACGAACGACCTTGCGCGCAGCTTCAAACTGGCTACGCAGGATTCCGCGTCGTACTACCTGCTTGCCTACTATGTGGACACGAACGCCGTCCGGGAGAAGGGAACGAACTGGCGCAAGTTAAAGGTAAAGGTCGATGTTTCTGGAGTGGAAGTTCGCGCCCGCAGCGGATACTTCATGAACAAGCCGAATGACGCGACGCTCAAGGATGAGATCGATCTGGCGCTTAGCTCGCCACTCGATTTCACCGGCCTGCCCGTGACCGTGCGCTGGCTTGACCAAGGTAGCGATGCACCAGGCGATGCGCAACCTGGGCGCAGGAAGGTGAAGTTTGAAGTGGCGCTGCCGCCAGACGCAGCCACGATCGACGGCTCTGACAACAACGCAGTCTCGTTGAAGATCCTTGCGTCGGTGCGCAGCTCTGACGCAAAAGAGGTAAATGGGATTGCACAGACCATCACTGGGCATGTAACGCAGGAGACGATGCGCAAGATGCACGCCACCGGCTTTACCTTCAAGAGCGACATCGGACTGCCCCCGGGAAAGTATTCGGTGCGCTTCGTGGTGCATGACAATCTCAGCGGACGCACTGGCTCCGTGGCAGCGCCGCTCACGGTGAACTGAGGCGCGAAAAACACCGGATTGGCGACGCTCGCCACGTCTTGCGCAGGGGGCTCCCTCTTTCCACCCCTAATGGTATTTCCCGCGGATAAATCCCCAGCGTTACTAAATTCATCTCAGGAGCATGGCCTATGTATTGGGTCTAGGTGCCGGCGGACTCTGGGCGTAATCGCACACTCAGAACTTTCTTTCCAGCCTGGTGTTTCCTCAGGAGAGTTGCAAGATAGGGCTCGGGAGCACCACTGAAGCGCCACTTCGATCCTGTCCCGACCACGAAGGAGAAAATTGGTTTATGAATAGCGCTCGATTCACGCGGCTTCTGGTACTCACGCTGCTCGTGCTGGCCATGTCGGCTGCGTCATTCGCTGGTATTTTTGTTTCCATCACGGTGGCTCCTCCGCCGCTCCCGGTGTACGTGCAGCCGGAATGCCCACAGCCGGGGTATATGTGGACGCCGGGATATTGGGCCTGGGGTGATGACGGCTATTACTGGGTTCCGGGAACCTGGGTACCCGCGCCCGAGGTTGGCATGCTATGGACGCCCGGTTACTGGGGTTGGTCCGATGGATACTACCGGTGGAATACCGGCTATTGGGGTCCTCACGTCGGCTTCTATGGCGGTGTAAATTACGGCTTCGGTTATGGCGGCGAAGGGTTTGGTGGTGGCGAATGGCGCGGCGGCGGGTTCTACTACAACCGCGCTGTGGTGAATGTGAACAGCACCCGCATCACCAATGTATATGTCAACAAGACGGTGATTGTGAATAACAACGGGGGAAACCGCGTGAGCTATAACGGCGGCGCGGGCGGCATACGGAGAGAGCCGACTCCGGTGGAGCGGCAGTTCGCGCAGGAGCGTCATGTGCAGGCCACGCCAGAGCAATCGCGGCATGAAACCGCTGCTGCCAGGAATCCTCAACTGCTGGCGAAAAACAATGGTGGCAGGCCTGCGGTGGCCGCAACGGCCAAGCCCGCTGACTTCTCACGAGGGAGCGCAGTGCCGGCCAGAGCCGCAGGTGGCAGAGTAGACCCTGCTACGCTGCATGCGTCGGCGAAGACCATGCCCGCGCCAGCGAAGACCGCTGCTGTTGCGCCGCGCTCTAACGGGACTCCGGCAACTGCTCCGGCGAACCGCAATGTTCCAAGGCCGCCGAATGCAGGATCGAACACACCGGCGAACCGGGGCAACAACCAGCCGGCATCGCGTGTGCCGACGAACAATGCACCGAGTCGCAGCAATGCAGGTGGAGCTTCGCGGCCAGCCTCTGAGCCAGCACGTGTTCAGAGTCAGCCGTCGCGTCCGCAGGTGAACAACGCGCCACAGCGGCAGGCCAATGCTCCACAGCAGCGGCAGGCAGCACCGCAGCGTCAGGCACCACCGCAACGGCAAGCACCGCCACCGCGGCAAGCGGCACCCCAACGGCAGGCAGCACCGCCCCAGCGCCAGGCTCCTGCACCTCAGCATCAGGCGGCCCCGCAGCGGCAAGCCCCTGCACCGCAGCACCCGCAGAACGAGCATGAAAAGAAGCAGTAAGGATCAAGAGCAGGGAGGGACCACCGACATCGGTGGTCCCATTTTTTGTGGGGGAAGTGAAGGTTCCAACGCCAGTGATGGCTGGTAGCTGTGCCGGATGCACCGGGCATGTTACGGGCTAGAGCCCTGTTGCCTGCGTCCGACGCGACCAGATGGCATAGCCCACCCAGAATCCGGCAGCAGCAACCCAAAGCGCCATGGCCAACGACGGCACCTCGCGAACCAACATCCAGAAGTGGCTTCCATTGGGGCCGAACTCGAACCAGAAACTGAGGGGTGCAAGGGTCAGCATCATCGCCAGGGAAAGCTGCCAGTTCCGCATACGAATGGCATAGCGGGTCCGCCGCAGAGTCTCCACCTCGGCACTCGCGCTTGGCGCGCAGCGCTCCCCGAGGCGTGAAGCCAGTCCCGGATGTGTGGCCAAGTATGCTTCCACCACTCGACGTGTATCGGCGCTGGCTGATTGTCCCAGGTAGAGCGGCATCAAGTCGAGAATCACATCATCACTCAATTGCATGGTCGTCATGAACTCCTCCATTGCGGTTGTGCTGTGTTGGGCTGGTGATCGAGCGCGCCAGCATCAGCTTGATGCGGGCGCGATAAACTTTGACCTTAGCCGCAGCCACGCTAATTCCGTGGCAGGCGGCGATCTCGCGGTAAGAGCGGCCTCCGAGTGCGTGTTCGAAGAGGACAGCACGGTCAATTGGAGAGAGCGTTGAGGCAACACGCAGCACGCGACTCAGTTCATCGCGGGCATCGAGCGTAGCTTCGGCGCGGCTCTCCGGGGCGACGATCTCAGTGCTAAGAGGCTCCTCACGTCCGCTTCGGCGCAAACCATCGCGATGCAGGTTGCGCACGACGGTGAGCAAATAACTGCGCAACGTGGCGGCCTGCAAACGGTCCACTGCGGCCCAGGCCCGCAGAAAGGTTTCTGAGGTCAGATCGTCGGCCCGCGATTCGTCTCCGGTGAGGAACAGAGCGAAGCGGCGTACGTGCGAAGCGTGCTCCACGTAAATGTCATGAAAGTTCATCATCGGATTCACTATAGTTACGCGGCAGGAGCCAGAAGGTTACATCTACGTCGAGGACGCATCGGGATGCTGAGTTACAACGCCAGGCACCAACGCAACGGCAAGCCGCGCGGCAACAGATTCCGCCTCCTGCGCAGCGCGGAAAGTCCCCGCAAGGCAACGTCAGGCCCCAGAGGAGCAAGAGACGGCATTACCGATTGGGAGGCTACGCGGCTGGCGCCGACTGTCCCGCGGCACTGGACCGGGCAAGCAGCAGTCCAACCCAGCAGCTTACCGGCCACGTCAGAAGCCACGACAACCAGTACCAGTGTGGCCAGTCCTTGCTCCAGTTAGGGATCGTCGCACCCACCCCCATGACTTCTCCAAGGATGAAGAACCAGAGCACATTGCGGGCAGCGCAGCGTGCGGCGAGACGCGCGCAGATCCACGCACAGAAAATCGAAATGACCACGAAGAACGCCGTGCTCGCCATGAGAGCCATGTCATAAGGGACTCGACCTTTGACGAAATCTCCCGGAAACAGACGAGAGAGCAACGGGTCGGTCCCCATCACAAGGATGACCGAAAGCAGGTAGCTGCCAACAACAACTGCAATGGACTTCAGCATTGGATCCCCCGATGTGCGCGACGGTCGCAATTACCGCCAGCGAGCTAAGTACCTCACTAGGATGCGCAAACGGTTTCGGCGGCAGGAAGGTGGCCAATTCTTGAGGCGTCTTGTTGCAGTGGAGTTATTGAAGTGGCATAGCCTGTGAGCGATCACAGGCAAGGTACTCCCTGACCTCGCTTACCGTTCGGCCGTTTCGAAAATGGGCTGCAACTCGTATCCAGTCACGCGGCCCAAAAGCCAGCTGACGCCGTCGCGCTTCTTCTCGCGGAAGAGAAGGCCGTAGTGACCGTAGCCGTCCGGGTCTACGGCGTCTACCAGGCGAATCTCAGGATAGAGGCCGAGCTCGCGGGGATCGCTGACCGCGCTGTAAAGCTTCACCAGCTTGCCTTCGTCTTCGCGGGCGATCACCGTCACCACCCAGCTCTTTGGCTTTACGTCCGGAGCCGCAGAAGAAGGCGCATAACGCGCGGAGTACACCACGGTTGCGTAGTTGTTGTATTCGAGGTCGAAGGGCACGAACTGCTCTTCGGTGGGCTGCCATTCGGCGCTGTCACTTTTTGCGGCGTGCTTGGTTTTGGCCGCTGCGTTCCGGGTCGCAGGCTTGTTCTGCGAAAGTACAAGGCCGCGCTGAGGTCCGATGCGGTGCAGTTCGGCCAGCGCCAGGTCGCGGGCCTGCGTCTCAAGGCGGGTGAGCTCTTCGGGAGGACATGTGTAAATGAGCGGCTGTGGTTCCTGCGTCGCACCGGCATCGCTGACCGCAACCTGGCGCGAAACAGCTTCTTCGAGCTTGAAGTTCGGCAGGTCGCGTCCGCTCTGTTCTTCCACCGGCTTGCCGCGGCGCAGAACCGGATGATCGGGATCGTCGCTGGGAGTTCTCTCCACGGCACCCACCGTCACCACTGACGCGGTCGATTTAGCGGAGGTCGGCTGCGAAGTGCTGGGCGGCTGCGACGGGGCGGACGGAGTGCTGGTGGGGCCTTTGCTCGCTGAGGAATCCGTCTTGCGCTGCAGCTTGGGACGGTTTGGGTCCTGTTGCGAACTTTCTTCCGGCTCGGTGGAAGAGGGTGGCTGCGATGAGGCTTGAGTCGTGGGCTGGCTGGCTTGTGCCGCGTCGTCGGACTTGCCTGGGGTAGCGGGCGCGTCTCCGGCAGAGCCTTCTTTGCGGTGCAGCTTCGGCCGGTCGGGATCTTCGTCCGCTTCGGGCGCTCCGGCGGAGGCCGAGGCCGTTGTCGGGTGCGTAGAGGGGGTATCGCCCTCGCTGCCCTGGCGACGATGGAGAACCGGCTTGGAAGGATCTTCCAGCACGACGGGCTCGATTTTCTTTTTGGCCATCAGCGATGGGTCGGGCAGGCCCTTGAACTTGCCATTGCCCCACCATGCGGCCTGGTCATGCGAAGCGCTTTGCACGGTGAAGGTTCCCAGCGGTTTGCCGAACTGCTGCACCTCGTACACCGTCTCTGAGTAGAGCGTGAAGGGAACGGGCGCGGCGTGGTAGAAGGTGGCGTCGTAGTACTTCCTCTCATAGAAGAACGTAACTGGAATCAGGCGGCGCGAACCGTTCTTGTAGACCTCAAGCACGCCGATTGCCCGGGGGGTCTTGCGTTCCGGCGGAGCGATGCGAAACTGTGCCACGGCGGAACAAGAAATCACCGCCAGCGCCGTTGTCAGCGTGACTGCCAACCCAACTTTGCGGTATAGATACTTGCTTATGGACGTCAACGAGAAAGCTCCCGACTTTACTTTGCCCGACGAAAGCGGAGAGCCAGTCACTCTCTCCTCCTTCAAAGGTAAACCCATTGCGCTCTTCTTCTACCCCCGGGCCAATACTCCGGGATGCACGGTGGAGGCCTGCAGTTTCCGCGACAACTACGGCAAACTTACCCGCGCCGGACTGACCGTGCTTGGCATTTCTCCTGATACACCCAAGGCGCAGAAGAAGTTTCAGGAGAAGTTCGAACTGCCTTATACGCTACTGGCTGACGCCGACAAGACCGTCGCAAAGCTCTTTGATGTGCTCAAAGAAAAGAACATGTACGGCAAAAAAGTGATGGGCATTGAGCGCACCACATTTTACATAGCTCCCGATGGCACCGTTGCCAACGTATGGCGCAAGGTTAAACCGGAAGGGCACGCCGACGAGGTGCTCACCTGGTTCAAGGCTCACAAATAGCGAGAGGCAATATCCCTGCGCGGCGAGCAGCGCGGCTCCGTTCGCCGCGTATCCTGCTGGGGGCTCACGCCATCGCCGGTGCTCTCGATTAGATGCACACAGGAGTCCCAGCTTGACCGATTGGGATGAAGTTCGAAAGATCGACTTGATTCGCCAATCGGGCCACCCGCAGGAGGCTCTTGAGGAGCTTCAGCGCCTCCGGATCACCTGTGCCGATAACGAAGCGCGGGCCTCCATCCTGCTGAATGAATCCGTCTGTTATTGCGATCTCGGACGATATCCGGAGGCAGTTGAGGCTGCCGAAATAGCGCTTCGATTGCTGCCTGCCGAAAGTCCCAGCCGCCCCTTCGCGGAATTTTCGCTGGCGTGCGCTCATCAGCTGAACGGCAAATTGGAACTCGCGGCCGAGGAACTCAGAGCCTTCCTGCTGCGACATCGGGTGCTGCTTGAAGCCGAGGATAACGTCCCGTTGCGGCGAGAAGCTCAGCATCGGCTCGCAGCAACATCGATTTCGCTCGGCCATGGCAGGGAGCCAATGTTCCTGCTGGAAATTCTCAAGGCGGAAGCTACCCACCCCGCCGAGGTTGCAGAGCTGACCTATCGTGAGGCGCAGGCAAACGTATTTCTTGGCCGCCATGCGGTTGCGCTGGACCTCTTCGAGCAGGCTCTTGCCGGGGCGCTCGACTTCCAGTTTGTTGCGCGGGCGCATTTTCACGTCGGCGAGATACTCTTCGGCTTTCATGAGTTTCAGCGGGCGCTCAGAGAATTCGAGCTAGCAACCAGGCTGGCTGCAAAGGACAGTCCCGACCGCGAGGCATTCGCGAACTGGCTCAGTGCTGCGGACGCGGAACTAAGAAAGAGTTCGCGCGAAGCGTTGACATGATCCGCTAAGATCAGCCGATGGCACGGTCCCGACCTACGAAGCTCGCCCCGCTCCCCCGTGAGTTTTTTGCTCGGGATGCCCGTCTGGTTGCGCGCGAGCTTCTTGGCAAGTTGCTGGTTCGAGTCATGGATGGTAGCGGTGAAATGCTCTCCGGACGAATTGTGGAGGCCGAGGCCTATCTTGGGGGAGTCGATCCGGGGGCGCACTCCTATCGGGGGATGACGCCACGCAACGCCGTGCTTTTTGGGCCTCCCGGCCACGCCTACGTGTACTTCATCTACGGCAATCATTACTGCACAAACGTCAGTTGCCATCCCGAGGGTGAAACTGGATGCGGCGTTCTGCTGCGCGCTCTGGAGCCTGTGGCGGGCATTGCCCGGATGGCGACGCTGCGCGGCGTTGCCCTGTCTCCTGAGCCGAAGCCGTCGCAGCTTCGGCTGCTTACCTCCGGGCCGGGACGACTTTCGCAGGCGCTGGCCATCACCCGGGCGGAGCACAACGACGTGGACCTCTGCTCCGTGAAGAGCGGCCTCTACATGGCCGATGACGGCTCGCCCGCGCCGCAGACTCAGGCCACCGTGCGCATCAACGTGACGAGCGCTCCGCACGACCTCTGGCGATATATTGTTCCGGGCAATGTGTTTGTCTCTGGGCCGCGCAATGTTCGGGCTGAGTCGCTCTAGGGCGATTCCGGAGTTCGGGCCGGCCACCGCGGCCCACATCTGCCAACTGCTGGCAGATATGGGGCACCTGCCGTTAATTTTGATCTGAACCTTGAGTGGAGACTGTGAACCTGTTCGGACGCGCTACAATCCCCTGCATGCGCCCTCGTTTTCAATGGAATATTGGTTCCCGCTCGCTTGTGCTCGGCGAGCGCACCCTTGTCATGGGGGTGCTGAACGTCACGCCCGATTCTTTCTCTGACGGCGGCCGCTTTTTTTCGGCGGGCGCGGCCGTTGCGCACGGCCTTGCACTGCTGGAAGAAGGCGCTGACATCCTCGACATTGGTGGCGAGTCCACGCGTCCCGGCACGCCCACCGTTGCCAGCCGCGGACCTGCGCTGGCCGGAGCCGTCACTGCTGACCAGGAACTGGCTCGCGTTCTGCCGGTGATCGAGGCGATCCGGCGCGAGCGTCCCGAGGCTGTGCTCTCCATTGACACGTACAAGGCCAGTGTCGCCCGGGAGGCCGTATGCGCCGGGGTCGATATTGTGAACGACGTCAGCGGCTTCACCTGGGACGGTGCAATGACCGCGACGGTGGCGGACGCCGGCTGCGGAGCCATCCTGATGCACAGCCGTGGGCTGCCACACGAGTGGGGCACGCAGCCCGCCGCTGCGGACATTGTCGGTCTGGTCGGCGAGGAGTTGCGAGTACGCGTCGCGGACGCACTGGCGCACGGCATATCACGCAGCGCGCTGGTTCTGGATCCCGGCTTTGGCTTTGGCAAGAACCTTGATGAGAACTATCCGCTGCTCGCCCGGTTCGCGGAATTTCACGCGCTCGGATTTCCCCTGCTGGCAGCAGCCTCACGGAAGAGCTTCCTGGGCCACACGGTGGCTGTCCGGCTCGGGGAACTTGGACGCGCAAAGGGGGCGCAGCCAGCGGCTGTTCCTCCCTTCGCCCGCGACACGGCAACGCTTGCTGCTATGGTGGCTGCGGCGCTCGCCGGGGCCCATATTGTGAGGGTGCACGCAGTGCGGAAGGCCGTTGAGGCGCTGTCCGTCGCCGACGCCATTCTGCGCGCGGCAGAGGGTTCGCGGGTTTCTCTTTAGCCGCTCAGATCAGAACTCCTGCGGGATATTCAGCAATGGAGTGAGCTCGCCGTTATACTTTCCCCATGGCAGATGTGACGTTGCAGACGGATGCGCGGCTGGGTCGGGCGCTGGTGGCATTGCAGGAATGGAAGTCGCTGACCTCGGAAGAGTGGGGCGCGGCGGCGGGCTTTGCCTCGCATGAGGCGCCCTTTGCGGTGCAGCACCTGGCCGAAGAACTGCGCCTATTGGGTGCGGAAGTCGTGGGCTCGGTAGCCGGAGGCTGGCGGCTGGTGGGCGAACCCGACCTGGCGCTGCCGGAGGTACTGGAGCCCCGGATCGTGGGAACGGTGTTTGCCAAGGGCGTTCGCCACTTTGAGCGCATCGGCTCGACCTCGGCGGTGGCCATGAGGGCCGGAGCAGAGGGCGCGCGCGAGGGTTCGGTGTGGCTGGCCGAGGAGCAGGTGGCGGGCAAGGGGCGGGCAGGTCACTCGTGGGCCTCGAATCCGAAGGATGGAATTTATTGCTCGGCGCTGCTGCGTCCGAAGCTGGCTCCGACGGACGTAATTATTTTTTCGCTGGCAGCGGGGCTGGCGGTGGTGGAGGCGGTGCACGAGGTCACAGGACTTTGGGGCGACCTGCGCTGGCCCAACGATGTGCTGCTGGAAGGCAAGAAGTTTTGCGGCATCCTGACGGAGTTGAACGCCGAGGTCACGCGGGTTCGCTTTGTGGTGGTTGGCGTGGGGATGAACGTGAACAACGAGGGGTTTCCGCCGGAGTTGCGGGAGATTGCGACCTCGCTGCGCATGGAGGCGGGCAAGAGGTTCTCTCGCGTGGATCTTGTAGCAGCGGTGTTGCGCAGGCTGGACGCCGAGCAGGCCGCGCTGGTGGGCGGCGTGAACGCGGCGCGGGAGAGCATTCTGCGCAGGTTTGAGGAGCACTCCTCATTCTGCCGCGGGGCTGCTGTGGTGGTGGAAGAAGACGGCGGCTATGAGGGTGTGACGCGCGGGCTGGACGAACGGGGATTCCTGCAGGTAGAGACCCCAACGGGCCTGCGTACCGTGCTGAGCGGGGGAGTGCGGAAGCGGTAGAGGCTTCCCGGCGTGGGGCCGAAAAAACAACGGACCCACATTTGCTGAAAGCGGCAAATATGGGGCACCCGCGCGTCCTGGCGTGGGGCCGGGAAATCCTGTGCGGGGTGAGGATGAAGCGGAAACTATTGCGCTGGATGAGGTGGTGGCCTCCGTTCCTGGGGATGGGGATTCGGGTGCGCCGCATGACGGACGACATGCGCGAAGTGGATGTGGAGATGGTGCATCGCTTCTGGAACACAAACTACGTAGGCGTGCACTTTGGTGGCTCGCTGGCAGCCATGACCGATCCGTTCTACATGCTGATGATGATGGAAAATCTTGGTCCGGAATACATTGTTTGGGACAAGGCAGGAGCAATCCGGTATCGGCGTCCCGCGAAGGGCACGGTGCGGGCGGAGTTCCGGCTGAGCGAAGAGCAGATTGACGAGGTGCGCCGCGCGGCTGCCACGCAGGCGAAGGTGGAACCAGTGTTCGGCGTGGAGATCAAGGACCAGAGTGGCGATGTGGTAGCCGTGGTGGAGCGGACTCTACACGTGAGAAAGAAGTAGGTCTGATACCCATGTTCACGCCGAAAGACACGGCGTGAACATGGGTATCAGAAATCTACCAGAGGGGAGCTACTGGTTCTTCCTTGAATACGGGAGCGGGGCCGCCTTTGTTGGATAGATGGATTACAGACAAGAAGGGCTTAACCTGCGGATCGTAGGTCACGGTGATGCTTCCAGCTCTGCCCGGCGATCCATCGAAGCCATTCCGTCCATCCATGCCGCTGCTTCCGCTCATCCCGCTTGGTGTGCCGTTGCCGCCGGAACCTCCTCGTCCACCCCGTCCGCCTCTTCCGCCAGATCCACCGGAGCCGCCTTCGGCCGTTACCGTCAACGAACCTCCGTGGGGATCGACCAGATATAGCTTCTGATGACCGGCGGCCGTTACGCCCACCTGCAGAAGCGGGTGCTCTCCTGTCCGGAGCGTTACACGGACTTGCACTGGCGGTGCGTCGCCTCCATTTCCTCCATCTCCGCCATCGGAGCCATTGCCACCGTTGGAGCCGTTCCCGCCTGCGGATGGATGATCGGGGTCGGTCGAGCCGTCGCTGCCGCTCATGCCATCGAGTCCATCGGAACCATTGGATCCGCTGGAGCCATTGCTGCCGGAGAAGTTTGCAGTGAACTTGCGGTCATAACGAGTGGGAATGTCGAGTTCTGCACGGAGGTCTGGGTGGCTGGGTACGGTGACGGTGACATGCGCAATTTTGCCGTCGCTGATCCGGGGATCCTTGGAGAGCGAGAGCACACCTTTCTTGTTGACGGTCGCGACGATGGCCGTGACCTGCAGGTCCTGCCACATTACTTTCCCCTCGCCTGCGCCTTCTGTCTGCAGTACTTTGCCGTCCGGGCCAGTTACAGACACCACTAATGGCGATTTATCTCCCGGGCCGATGCCTGGGCCTTTCGGAAGTGTGACAGCTATGGATGTGACGGGGGTTTTTGCGAGGTAGACCTTCATTCCCATCCGTACTTGAACAGCCGCGCAGCCAGATAGTGCAAGCAGGGAAGCCACTGCGAGGCACGCCGCGAATTTTGTGCGCAGGAAGTGCGTGGTCCTGTCCATAGTTGGACTCCGTTCTTGAAATCATGCGAGGTACTCTGGATGGGTAGAACACCAAGCCACTTAGTATGTCGTGGGCTATTGGGAAGTCGCGTGTAAAGCTTTGTGAAGATTGCAGCGGTGGTGTCTTTCGCACCTTCCTGTTTCCTGTTTTCTGGCTTCGGACTACACTGTTACGTTCGGCTGGTTTGGCTGTTTTGCGAAGGGGTGTTCGCAAAGGGGCGGAACTGGCTTTGACGGGTTGTGCGGCGGGGTGGCCGCGTCATCCTCAAAAATTCACACTCAAGGCGATCTATGAATACGTTTGGCAGCCGGTCTACGCTTCGCGTTGGTGGCAAGCAGTTCGACTTCTTCCGCATTTCCTCAATGGATCAACATGGGTTCAAGACAGCGCGGCTGCCGTTCTCGCTGCGCATTCTGCTGGAAAATCTGCTGCGCCGCGAAGACGGCGAAACGGTGACAGCGGAGATGATTCGCGCGGTGGCCGGATGGTCGGCGAAGGCTACGAGCGAGCAGGAAATCTCGTTTATGCCGAGCCGCGTGCTGCTGCAGGATTTCACGGGCGTTCCGGCCGTGGTGGACCTGGCGGCGATGCGCGACGCGATGGCCCGTCTGGGCGGCGACGCTACGAAGATCAATCCGCTGCAACCGGCCGAGCTGGTGATTGATCACTCGGTGCAGGTGGATGAGTTTGGCACTGCGCAGGCATTCGACCTGAATGCGGCGCTGGAGTTTCAGCGTAACAAGGAGCGCTATGCGTTCCTGCGCTGGGGGCAGGGCGCGCTGAAGAATTTTGCGATTGTGCCGCCGGACACCGGCATTGTGCACCAGATCAACATTGAGTACCTGGCGCGCGTGGTGTTCGTGCTGGAGCAGGCGGGCAAAGACGCTGTGGCCTATCCCGATACGCTGGTGGGCACGGACTCGCACACCACGATGGTGAACGGATTGGGTGTGCTGGGCTGGGGCGTGGGCGGCATTGAGGCCGAGGCGGCCATGCTGGGGCAGGCTGCATCGATGCTGCTTCCGCAGGTGGTGGGCGTGCGCTTTACAGGCAAGCTGCGCGAGGGATCGACGGCTACCGATCTGGTGCTGACCGTCACGGAAGCGCTGCGCAAGAAGGGCGTGGTCGGCAAGTTTGTTGAATACTTTGGGCCGAGCCTGGGCACGCTGACGGTGGCCGACCGCACGACGATTGCGAACATGGCTCCCGAATACGGCGCGACATGCGGCATCTTCCCGGTGGACGAAGAGACGCTGCGCTACCTGCGGCTGACGGGACGCAGCGAAGAGCAGATTGCGCTGGTGGAGGCCTACTACAAAGAGCAGGGACTCTTCCACACGATGAGCTCTCCGGAGGCTGAGTACACGGATGTGCTGCACATCGACCTGGCGTCGATTGAGCCGTCGATTGCGGGGCCGAAGCGTCCGCAGGACCGTGTGGAACTGGGACAGGCTGCTGCGTCATTCGACAAGTCACTGCCATCGCTGCTGAAAGACAATGCGAAGACTTCGGCGAAGGCTGCGGGCCGCGCAGATCGCAGCTCGAAGGACTACAAGACGGCGCTGCGGCATGGCAGCGTGGTGATTGCAGCCATTACGAGCTGCACGAACACGTCAAATCCGTATGTGCTGGTGGCAGCCGGACTGGTGGCGAAGAAAGCGGTCGAGCTGGGATTGAAGCGTCCGGGCTGGGTGAAGAGCTCACTGGCTCCGGGATCGAAAGTGGTGACCGAATATCTGAACGCCGCAGGCCTGTCAAAGTATCTCGACCAGATTGGCTTCAACCTGGTGGGCTATGGTTGCACCACGTGCATTGGCAACTCAGGACCGCTGCCGCAGGAAGTCAGCGACGTGGTGGTGGACAACGACCTCGTGGTAGCTAGTGTGCTCTCTGGGAACAGAAACTTCGAGGGACGCATCAATAGCGAGGTTCGCGCGAACTACCTGATGTCTCCGCCACTGGTGGTGGCCTTTGCACTGGCGGGCGAGATGATCGACATGTACAAGGAGCCGATTGGCGATGGCACCAAGGGGCCGGTGTACTTGAAAGATGTTTGGCCTACGCAGAAGGAAGTGGACGACGTGGTGCACAAGGTCATCACGTCAAACATGTTCCGCGAATCGTATGCGACGGTGCTGGATGGCGACGCGCGCTGGCAGGGACTGAAGGTTCCGGCGGGCGACACGTATGTGTGGGACGCGAAGAGCACCTACATCCAGAATCCTCCGTACTTCGAAGGGATGACTGCGAAGCCGAAGCCGGTGACGGCCATCAAGGGGGCGCGGGTGCTGGCGCGGTTCGGGCACTCGGTGACCACGGATCATATTTCTCCGGCAGGCTCGATCAAGAAAGACAGTCCGGCGGGCAAATACCTGATTGAACACGGAGTGCAGCCGGTGGACTTCAACTCGTACGGCTCGCGGCGCGGCAATCATGAGGTGATGATGCGCGGAACGTTCGCCAACACACGCATCCGCAACAAGCTGGTGCCGCACATTGAAGGCGGATTCACGAAGCTGATTCCGGGCGGGCAGGAGATGGCAATCTACGACGCGGCTATGGAGTATCGCAAGGCGGGCGTGCCGGTGATTGTGATTGCGGGCAAGGAGTACGGCTCGGGTTCGTCCCGCGACTGGGCGGCGAAAGGGCCGCTACTGCTGGGCGTGCGCGCGGTGATTGCCGAAAGCTTTGAGCGCATCCATCGTTCGAACCTAGTGGGAATGGGCATTCTGCCATTGCAGTTCCTCGCCGACCAGACTCCGGAAACCGTAGGCATCACGGGCGAGGAGAGCTACGAGATTCTCGGCCTGGATGCGGCGCTGGCAAGCTTTGCTCCGGGGAAGACCGTGGAGGTGAAGGCCACGGCTGCAGACGGCTCGTCGAAGACGTTCAAGGCCACGCTGCGGATTGATACTCCGCAAGAGGTGCTGTATTACCAGCACGGCGGAATCTTGCAGTATGTGATTCGGCAGCTGGTGAAGTAAGAGAACAGGTTTCAAGGTTTCGCAGGTTTCGAGGTTTCAAAGTTAAGAGCAAGGTCAACTACCCCACCCTAACCAACGGATGGTTAGGATGGGGCACCCGCGTTGAGTGGGGCACCGAAGTGTTGGGGCGCGGACATTGAGTCCGCGCCTTTCTTCATTTCTCGGCGAGGAGGACGGGCGAGGGAGCGGGGACTTCCAGCGGGCGGACGTTGCGGAAGCCAAGCTCCTGGAGCCAGCCGCTGAGTTCGCCGAGGGTGAAGGAGCGTCCCTCTGAGGTGTTGATCAGCATGTTGACGTTGAAAATGGCAGCATGCGTGGGTGTGGTGCGGTCATCGTCGAGGAGGAATTCGGGGATGACGATGGTGCCTCCGCGATCCAGCGCCGCATAGGCTTTACTGAGAAGCCGACGGCCGCGTTCCTCGCCTTCCGAGTGCAGGATATGGCCGAGAATCACGACGGAGTACCCACGGCCAAAATCGACATCAAGCAGGTCGCCGGGAAGCTCGTTGAAGCGGTTGCTGAGCCCGAATCGGTGCACCACGGAGCGCGTGACTTCCAGCACAGCGGGCAGGTCCAATGCGGTGAGAGTGGCCTTGGGAAAGACCTCGGCCACTGCGATGCCCCACACACCGGAGCCGGCGGCAACATCCAGTATGCGGGTTGTTTCGTCTTGCCGATGAGTCAGTAACTCGTGCGCCACGGTGCGGGCGGCAGGAAAGTTCATCGGCATCAGGTCTTCGACAAATGTCTTGAAGAACGCTGCGCCTTCATCATTGTGATTGACAGCACGCGAGGGATTTCCCGTGCGCACGGCATCATCGAGCTGGAGAAAGTTGGGCAGGAGATCCTTCGAGAGATGGCGAAAGAATCCGCCTTGGAACGAGGGCTTGCCGCTGACCAGAAACGTCGCGCTTTCGGGGGTGAGGGCGTAGGTTCCGTCGGCGTCCTTGACGAGCAGATCGACAGACGTAAGCAAATCCAGGATGGCCATTGCGCCGCGTTCCGAGCAGTGTGTTTCTGCGCAGACTTCCGCGAGCTTACGGGGATGTCCGTCCAGGACATCGAAGAAGCGGTTGCGAACCGCGCTCTCGATGGCCAGTGGCATGACGAAAGCCCAACCCATCTGGAAAATTCGCTGCGGTGTAGGATGCTGCTGCGCTTGGGGCAAAGCATTCATAAACGGGTCTCCTGTTCGAGTGCTTTTTGAAGTGAGTCGTATCTGGTCTGGATTGCTACTGGTGTTGCGCACGTTCTGCGCATTAGAAGCGCAGAGCGGTCAATGGGGTGTAAGCGCTGACGGAAAAGAAAATTTTGTCGCTACCGAGGCGAGCGGCACAAAGCCTGGGTGGGCTGTATCCCTCTCTCCCACCTTAGCCGCGCAAAAGACGCGCGTCGAAGGTGGGCATCCGCGGTTACAGCTTTTGCGAAGCCGTCTAGAAAACGAGAGGCGCGGACCGAAGTCCACGCCTCTCTGTTAAAACGGAGTGCGCTACCAGACTTCGCAGCGCTTCTCAGCCGGGCGCACCATG
>Ga0181528_10000043_pt1 | contig 125189 bp, 124 predicted proteins | sample PEATcosm2014_Bin_47_FD_119742 | JGI IMG/M metagenome (GOLD analysis project Ga0181528, IMG submission 119742) | Peatland microbial communities from MTU Mesocosm Facility, Houghton, MI, USA - PEATcosm2014_Bin10_10_metaG | ecosystem: Environmental > Terrestrial > Soil > Wetlands > Peat | place... | reverse complement strand
GCGGATTGGTTCGTTGTTGATGCGATTGCCGGATAACAATCCAGCACATGAGTACCGGGCACCGCGATTGCGAGGTCCCCTGCATTCCAGAGAACGTGATCGCCGTGCAATCCGGTACCACTATGATGTCTCAAATAAGTTCTATAAGTTGTTTCTCGACTCGCGAATGATCTATTCCACGGCGTGTTTTGCATGCCCTGAGAATGACCTCGACACAGCGCAACTGTACAAATTGGAGAAAATCTGCCGCGCTCTGCAACTGCAGGCCGGCGAGCGCTTTCTTGATATTGGGTGTGGCTGGGGCGGACTGGTCATTCACGCCGCTCAAAACTTCGGAGTCAAGGCGCTTGGCATCACCTTGAGCCAACAGCAGGCGCGACTGGCGCTCGAACGGATTCACGAGGCTGGGCTGGATGATCGATGCCGGGTGGAGGTCTGTGACTATCGAGATCTAAACGAAATAGCAGGGTTCGACAAAATCGCTAGCGTAGGTATGGTCGAACACGTCGGGGCAAAGCAGTTGCCGGAGTATTTCAGACGCATATGGCGGCTATTACCGCTGGGCGGAGCGTTCCTCAACAGTGGCATCTCGCGCCCGCCCAACGAGCCTGCACAAAGGACCGGCTCGTTCACCGATGCTTATGTGTTCCCTGATGGTGAACTCGAGCCGATCCACGAAGTACTTCGGGCCGCGGAAATGGCTGCCTTCGAAGTACGCTCAACCGAGAACTTACGTGAGCACTATGGTCTGACATTGCGACACTGGGTACGCAGGCTGGAGAGTCACGCAGACGAGGCACGCCGTGTTGCTGGTGACGTTAAGTACCGATTGTGGCGATTATACATGGCGGGTTCGGCCGCATGGTTTATGGCTGGCAGACTCCATGTGTTTCAGAGTTTGCTGGTTAAAACTGCCGAAGGACAAAAGTAATAACAGACAGCATCTGCTCGCGAAGATACTCAAATATGAACTGCGAGCACTGGAACCGCTCCTAGCTGTATCACTCTGTAGGTTGTTGAGCCAAAGAGCGCCGTGTGCAACGAGCCACGACCACGCACTCCCATGATTACTAGGTCAGTTTGTTTTTCAAGTGCCAGTTGAGTGATCTCCTGGTACGGCTTCCCGAACCGTACCGTCACCTTGACGATGCACTCCTCGCGCACTTGTGGCACAATGCTTTCTTCCAACAGTTTCATCGCCTCATTAGTCGCGCTCTGAAGGTCTGCTGACCTTGCAATATCTTCCAACACGTGCAGCAGCGTAAGTTCCGCGCCGTACTCCATGGCCATCGAGAATGCATACTCCGACGCGTGATGAGAAAGTTTTGAAAAATCCGTACAAAGAAGCATTTTTCTCACGGGGATTGGTTCAGACTTTTGTACGGAGCTAAAGACTTGATGGGCAGGTTTTCGTACTGCCAAGACCGGGCACCGGGCTCGCCGCAACACTTTCTCTGTCACGGATCCCATTATCAGCCGATCCATTCCGCGTAGTCCGTGAGTTCCCATCACGATCAGATCCGCTGCCTGCGTTTCCGCCAGAGAGATGATTAGATGGGCTAGATCCGTCACCGATCCCTCTTGCGAACTCTCTTGCACAAAGCATCGTGGCCGAATCCCAGTCATCCTATGGCGGATCGCAAATTCTTTAAGCTGCCGTTCCACGTCGGCGCAGTCTTTCCGACAGCTCTCTTCAGAGGCGTCTGACCAACCTTCAGAGGGCCTCGGGGATGAAAGAACGAACTGTAAGAACAACGTTGCCTTGTAGTGCCATGCCAGCGCCTGCGCATACTCGTACGCGTAGACTGAAAACTCCGAAAAATCAACAGGGCAGAGAATAGATTCAATTTTCTGCACACGAGGGTACACCTCAAATAACCTTGTCAGCTTCGCAAGTTGCATTGTTCGACCTCACATAAAGGCCCGGAGTTGATGTTTTGCGAACATCTGATCTTCGTAAACTCGCTCTCCGGTATCCTCGTTTCGACTAACGTCTGTAATAGCGGCAGCCCCAAAGCATTTATGCCAAAGTGCGTTACGCTACAGACTTCGGAGTTGCTGTCCTCTTATTTGCTGCACAAGCTTCGTCGACGATCGCCTTCACCATCGGTCCAGAGGCAATCAACTCTGCTCCTGCGGCAGCCATCCTGCCAATCAGTTCTCTGCCTTCCGGGGCGACAAATCCAACGCTGGTAAGCTCCACTCGCACCGATTTATTGGGAAGAGTTCTGGTTAGCGTCAGCCAGCACCGCTCCAATTCGTCTACCCAGGAACCCTTGAGCTTGCCCTCAACCTTTAGTGTGACGTGTGTATCGAAGTGTTCGACTGTGACTCGCAGCATAAAAACACTCTCTTCAATTCGGCACTATCGTCTCGAGCTCGCATTCATCGCAATTCAGTGCGGCTAGTAGTGCCCTCGTTGTGCAAGACATATTGTTCAAGACGTATGGGCTTGCAAGTTCAAATGCACTCATCTCCAGTACCCCTTTCCGTACCATTCATTCGCGGCCGCTGCTCTCCGGTTCGGTACAGGCTGCGAGTCAATCCCATTTGATATAGCTTGCAACCGTTGAATCATCTCCAAACAAGGCACGCAGTGGGTTTTCCCTGCGAAGGATTCATCGTGTTGACATAGGACACATAGCATTTCATCCTCGCCGTTAGTGACATGAACGTTCGATTCTTACGCGCAATGAGAGGCACGTGACGGTCCATGCTAACGTTCCGGATTAAGGAAACTTGTAAGCTATTGAGCGAAGCGTGGTTATGTGGTCGGAAGTTGCTGGGTTTTTCTACCGAGAGCAGTAAGTGGTGAGCCTGTGTGTCGATACTTCGCCAGAGTGGCGAAACATCACCAGGTGTCTTTGCGCGAGATTCCCATCCGCCGCATTCTTGAGTTTAGCGTGCTGCGGTTCATGGCCAATCGGGCGGCAGCCCCACTGGGACCACCGACTAAGCCATGGCACTCTCGAAGTACACGCAGTATGTGGGCTCGCTCAGCAGCCTCAAGCGTGATTGGTTCGGATTGACACGAGTCAGGTGGAGATTTTAGTTCACTCACGGGCAACTGGAGTACTGGACCGCGCGACAGTATCACCGCTCGCTCGATTATGTTTTCCAGTTCGCGGACATTGCCCGGCCAGTGCCACCACGTGAGGGCCTCCATTGCGTCCGCTGGAATGCTGTCGATTTTCTTGCGAATACGTTCGGCATGCCGGTGGACGAAGTAGCGAACCAGCAGGGGAATGTCCGACGGACGTTCGCGCAGTGGCGGCAGTAGAATCGGGAAAACGTTCAGTCGGTAGTACAGATCATCGCGAAACTCGCGCCGCGTGACCATGCCAGCCAGATCGCGGTTGGTAGCTGTAATGATGCGAACATCCACTTTCAGGGTTCGCCCACTGCCCAGGCGCTCGAATTCGCGTTCTTGTAATGCGCGCAGCAGTTTGGGTTGCAGTTCCAGCGGTATGTCCCCCACTTCATCGAGGAATAGGCTACCCCCGTGGGCCAATTCAAAGCGTCCGATCTGCTTTGCGAGCGCGCCGGTGAAAGCGCCTTTTTCGTGACCAAACAACTCACTCTCGACCAGTCCTGCCGGCACGGCGGCACAGCTCATTCTCACAAACGTACGCTCATGCCGAGGGCTGCGCTCGTGGATAGCGCGGGCAATAAGCTCCTTGCCGGTACCGGTCTCACCCAGAATCAGAACTGCAGAGTCGGTGGGCGCGACGATTTCAACCTGCTGGAGAACATTTTTCCACGCGGGGCTCTCGCCCACAATCTCGTCATAGCTGTGTTCGGTGCGAAGCTCATCTTCAAGGTAGATCTTTTCTTCCGCCAAGCGGTTTTTGAGCTCGGTAATCTGCCGGAAGGCGAGGGCATTCTCGACTGCAATGCTAATCTGGCTGGCAACTTGACTGAGCAGTGCCATCTGGTCGCGACTGAATGCGTCCTCTCGCATGCTGGCGATATTCAGCACGCCGATCGCTCTATCACCTCGCACTAACGGCAGCCAGCAAGCTGACCGAATCCCCTCCGAGAGCAGCCATTCCGTAATATCGCAGGGAAATTGCTGTCGTTCTAGCCGTCTGACAAGCAACGGCTTGCGACTTCTAAAGGCTCTCCCATGGGGTGACTCTTCCACAGGAAAAACGATTTCCTCACGGATGAGTCCCCTGCCCTTCGGAAAATCGAGCGCATGCAGCCGAAACTGGCGTATCTCTGGATCGTACAGGCTCAGACCTGAGAAATCGTGCTGCATCACCCGGCGGATGCAGGTTGAAATGGCGTTCAATAACGGATGCAACTCTAAGTTTGATACGAGCGCATTGTTTACATCCAGCAAGAGCTGGAGCTGATCGCGTTCCTTGGCCAATTCCACCGACATCTCCTTATCGATCTCCAGCGCCACCGTGGAAAGGGGTGTCCCTATTCGCTGTAGATCAGAATCGCAGTGAGCTGCCAGCTGACGATTTGGGTGCCCAGACACAGGTTCCTCTTCCCCTCCACTCGTGCCTTATTCGATCACTATCCTCGGTTTGCGGTTCGTTTCGTCAGCTAAGGTTTCGCATCCTGACGATCACTGGAAGCAGGTTCGATCCACATGGTTGTCCGTATATTAATTGCTGCTGCGCAGCTTTCGCCTTACGTCAGCGTAGTAGATCGCGTCTGAGAAAATCATCAGGATGCCTCCTCGGTGCCAGGGTTGTGCCAATCGCCATCTGAAACGATGATCTCGTCTACCTCTTTTCGACCCCAACTGCCGTGTTTGTATGAGAGAACCCGGTATTGGTTGTTCAGAACAGGATCGACCACTGCCAGGCAGCCTCAACGGCGATCTCACGGGTGAAGAGCGCTCCGTCGCCGTTCGTGGCATCGCCCAAAAACCGATCATAGGGCGATTCTTCTCCCAAATGTTCCTCTAACAGGTAGTAGAGTTCTCGCTATAAAGTTGCGCGCTTTCGCTTCCGTCTCACTTCATCCCGCAGTGCGCTGAGCGATGAACTCACAGTCGATCCAGCCGTTCTCGATCAGGTGCTTCAGAACGCCGTAAAAGAATGCGATGTCGCCGCCTGTGTGGATCTGGAAGTGGTCATCGGCAATCCCGGTGCCGAACAAATCGACTCTAGGTCACCGACGGTATCCAGTAACAGCCCAACCCGGGTTCGCGAAAGGGATTGACGACGAAAACTTTGCTCCCGGCCTTCTTGGCATAATGGAGGTACTTGGTTGCAACCGGCTGATTGTTCGCCAGGTTCGTCCCAACGAGGACGATCAGATCGGCACCGATCCAGTCGGAGTACGAGCGGGTGGTCCCGGCACAGCCAACTGTCGCATTCAATCCCGAGGTACTCGGCGCATGACAGATGCGAGCGCTGGTATCGACATGATTGGTGCCGATGAACCGGCGATTTTCTGATGGGCATAGTAGGCCTCGTTGGTAAGCCCGCGGGAGGTTATGTACCAGGCAATGCGTTTGGGATCGCTTTCGCGCAACTTGTCGGCAATGAATTCGGTTGCCTGGCCCCGGGAGATTGGCAGAAATCCTTTGTCGCCCCGGCGGCGCACCATTGGCACTGGCAAGCGTCCGAGCTTTCGCAACCGCTTTTCAGAGACCGCGCAGTTGCCCTGCATCCGAGAATAGATGCGCGTCCATGGCGGGCATGGTGTTTATCCGCAACAAATGCAGGCACACGGCGCACAGGTGTATGCCTCTCATTGTCCAGTTGTGCATGTCGCTGGTACCGATTCGAAAGGCATGGCCTAGATTGTCCCGGTTCTTCCAGACGGAATCCAGAATGTCCCGGTCATTGTTGGGGTGTTGTTCGTTCAAACCGTAGGGTACCAGGCTCACCCAGTTACGTTTGTTGACCCTCCGGGCTTTGTCTTCGGCAAACTCTGACATCGCAGCCTCCTTCCGCGCGATGTCTCGCATCAACGCGGATCATGCGAAGCGACAAAATCTCATGATCAGGTTCGCTGGGTGGCGGGGTGAAGGAAGCCCTGGCGAACGGGTACGACGAGCACCCCTGTTAGCCCATATGTGTCGCTTCACCACATCTTAGGAATGACAAGTATGCAAAATTGTTTGGAAGTACATTCGGTATACCATTTGTGACAATTATCTCATTTGCAAACGTGCCCACTCGTCCGAGAATTTGCTCGTCGCGTGGATTCTGGTGGGGTTGACGTACGCCCGGTATTGCGGTTGCGAATCCAGGTATTTTGAGATTCGTTTATGTTGCCATGATCGAGGACTGGGAACCTCGCAGAACGGCCTCCGCTTCGCTGATGCCTTTTGAGAAGGATGAAATGCTGACGGCTTTGATCGTGTCGTTTATTGTCTTGGTGTTCGCGCTGGGATCGTCCCTTCCTGCTAACCATGACGTCCGGTTCTTTCGCTAGCCGTCACCTTGTCTCCCAGAATCCGAGGTCGCGCCAGAGGGCTTGGAGGCAGAGAGCTCAGCCTCGCACAACTCTCATTTCAATGTGGTTGTCCCAAGTCCTAAATTCGCAGCGAACATAGCCGCTATGGTAAGCCAGCCCAGAACCATTTCATCGCCCGAGTATTAACCCGTCTGCCCATGATGCGGCGGTTGAGGGTGATTAAAGACCAATAGCATCAGGAATGACATCGGAACCCCTGCACACTTCCAGCAAAGACCAAAACCTTCGTCGGATTGGTGCCGAGAAGTTGAAATGCGTGGCTTCGAAAACAGTCCGCCACGGCTCCGTTCGCCTAGCTAAACGGCGCTTGAAATCTTCCTTAAATTAAACCGGGCACGGTCAACGACAGCACCTGGTTTCGTGTTTCTAGCTAAGCGGTTGGCTCGGTGGGCTCTGTAATGCTGAGACGGATGTCAAAGGTGTTTCTGGCCTCTGACGTACCGGATGTATTCCTCCGGACGACTACCGGAGCCCCAAGGATTCAGGTTGTCAGCTTTGCGATTAAATCCTGAGGGTGGACGGGCTTGGCAAGGATCTCGAATTCATGCCCCTGAGCACGGACGTTTTCCAGCAGATCGACCGTCGTGGCGTGACCGGAAAAGAGAAGAATTTTGCAGGTCGGAAGAAAGCCACGAATGAGAATCATGGCCTCTATCCCATTCATTTCTGGCATGGCGACATCGCTGATAATGAGATCGGGCTTCATGCTCTTAGCGACCTCGACGGCTTGGATGCCGGAATAGACGGCAGAAGCTTTGAAGCCAGCCTTGTTGAGGATGATTGCCAGTGTATCGGCAATTGTGCGCTCATCATCCACTACAAGCACCTTGGTCACACTGGCCACAGCTTTCTTGTTTTGGTTGTAAGGAATTAACAGTAGAACACAATGATTTCAGCCATGTCTGTGACGGTCGAACCAGTCCAATAGTGCAATTTCACCGCCAGATATCCAGACCGAGACTGGAATCTCTACCGTTTTCCCATTGCCTCATGTACACGCGTGCGCAGTCTCAGCGGCCCCACCAGTTCGATGGTAAAGTGCCTTTCCGCGAACTCTCCGTCCGGTGCGCGACCGCTGCAACTCCGGTTTCATGACGTTGAATGTCTGGAGATTCCTTCGATCCTGCGTTATTCTCGTGCTGGTGCTGTGGATCACGGTAACCTCGTAACTGGTCTTTCTGAATGTGCTTCAACGATAGCCTCACTTTCATGCATATTTGCGAGCAAGGCGCTCAGACTGTCTCTTAGGTATGTGTGTCACACCGGTATTTGCCGTGAATTGAAGAGTGAACTGACCAAAACATTGTGTGCATAGCCAGAAATAGACAATGGCGCGCCCCGACTTTTTATTGCACATCACGGCATCTCGCCAGCTCTCTTCCGTATCTCTGATTTCGTATGGGGAGAGATGCCCCTCGCGAGAATTGCGAAACTCCGTATTGCAACTAGGATTAGCGCACTTGTGGACCATATGTGCTCCGCAGACAAAATACTCCCCTGCGAACTATCCCGCTATACGAGGACGAACACAATCAACCGTTTGTACCGCCGACTAGGAAGGAAGTACCAGTTATCGAAAAACACGCGGAACTAAAGCTCAGAGATACGTTTCATCACGTATGCGGTCAGCCGATCGCAGCGAGGCTCTCTTCGGCCATTTCGATTGGTTGTTCAGGTGGGCCATTCGGCGCCAAGGGACCAATCATTATGACCGGAGGAGCATTTGGCTCACTGATCGCTCAGTTCTTCCATGTGACAAGCGTCGAAAGGCGCACTTTGTTGGTAGCTGGTGCTGCTGCTGGTATGTCGGCCGCCTTCGCAGCACCTCTCGCGGCGCTGCTGCTATCCGTAGAGCTTCTGCAGGGGTGGATCACGCAAGCTGCTGGGAATAGTTTCTCTAGAAGATCTTCTTTTCGCCAGAACTAAGAACTTGGAGGCGGAACGCCGACGTGAACGCGTGCTGCCATTGAATCTGGCATTCGCGAAACGTTTTCGGGCGATCAGTCTGTAGCAGCCTGGGAGAGCATTTATCTCAGGGTGCTATCTCTTTCGCAGAACTTAAGAGAGTCCTGACTAGGCCGAGAAATGTTAACAGCCAAGCGGCGAGCCCAATGTACGCAAAAACGTGCTGAACCCCAACCAGAGCGAGCATATTGAAGACATCTGACAGGCGATGAGTAGCGGCAGAGTACGTACCCAGCGGAAATACGGACCCCCAATACAAGGGATCGTAAATCAACTTGAACCTCTTGTATACATGCCGCCAGACCTCCAGAATCACCAGCATTGGAATCCACCAGGTGGCGGTTGCCCAATAAAACACAGTCAAGCCTCTAAGAAACGGAAGCATCTCGGAAAGAAAGGGTACGCGGCTTGAACTTTCGATCAAAGCAGTTCCTGCCAATGTTGATATCGCCATGGCTCCCATATCGATCCAATAAGACGGCGTCAGGTCGGCTGGTGAGAAATGAAAAAACGTGTAGCGATAGAAAATTAACGAAATCAGCCAAAAATAAAGCATTCCGCCGCACAGCCACAGAGACAAGGTAAAGAAAAGAATACCCTGCTCATGTGCAGATAGGTACGGTGACAACAGCGTTCCCAAGATTGATATAGATTGGGTGGCGACCACCGCGATTAGCCATCCACCGTTGATCCCCTTGTCAAGTGACGGTTTGTGTTCCTTGACGATCAATGCAGCAAATACTGCGTAAATCAAACAAAACCAGAGCGGTATGGATGTTACCCACATTCCAACCGCAAATTTGCTGTAGCCGAAGATAATGATCGTCTGGCTCCCAGCAACGCCGAAACCCGCCACCAGCGTGAGGTAACCTGGCCCACGCTCGAAGTCTGCGATATCTCGAAGAAAGGAACGCGGGTAGAAGGCCAAGCGCAGAAGATACATGATCCATAGCACAATAAAAGCAACAGCATTGAACCAGGACAGGCCAACAGCAATAATGCGTAGTCCTTCAAGGTGTGCGGAGATGGCCACGATTCCAGTAGCCATAACGAGCGCGAAGTAAGCGGGATGCAGTGTCTCGACTACGCACGCCATCTCCTTGAAGCGGTATCGGAACAAGGATACCTCCGTTTCCAAAGCTTCCATACCACGGCTATCCGCTAGGGACTTCAGCGCGGCGCCGGTACTCCAAAAACCTATGCGAAGAAAGGAGGTAGGGGGAAGAGCGCGGGATATCAGGAGTCAGGAGTGCCCAGATTGGCCGAGGTACGCATACACAACCGTTACGTAGCTCTCTTCGCAAATACCTTGCGACCAAAGGTCTTGCAGAGATGTTTCATGAGCAGACCTAAGCGTTGAATGATACGGAGCACGAAGCTATTTGCATTTCGCGTAATCGCCTTAACTGAAGGGCCGTCACAGAGCGCCAGAAGCTTTAGCAGCCCTCCCGTCGGCTTATTCGTATCAGCTTTGGGCCCGTCGTCGGTTCGCATATCTTCAACCTCGGCCCCCTTCGGAATACCGTCCTCCAGCAGTTTCTGTAAGGCGATGATCTCCTCTAACGAGACTCGGTCTTCCAGGTGGTTGGTAGCCATTCTCTCCTGAGGCATTTTCCGTTTACCTCAAACTCTTTCCTCTACACTTCACTTAAACTCAGAATGCCTGCAAAGCTCTACTGGCCCCGAAGCACCCCGGGTTCGCCAAGCCCTGGTCGAATCTCGCATTTTCCTCCGCTCGTGGTTCCAAGGCTCATAACCGTGCGACCGAAGGACGAATTGATCATCAACGCAGTAGCAGCGTACCAGGCGATGACGGCTGCAATAATAAACAGGTAACCACCTAGGATGCGGAGCCCCTCAACACCCGCCAATTCGGCGATTGCGGTGACCGTCGATCCGGCTGCCAAAAAACCCAGTACACTTGCAACGACCGATGACGCTGCCGAGGCTGCCACGGTGCCAGCCCAGGTGATGTTCATTGCAAGTTAAAATGTCCGGTTTTTGTAGCAAGTGAAATGTCCGGTTTGGTTTTTGTTGTTGTCATAAACCAGCCGTCGTCGAAGCTGTGGGAAAGTTGGAATCCCGCGGGTTTTGCGGGATTTCAAAGCTCGGGGGAAAAGCCGTCTTTCTGGCTTTTCCACAGAGCGTCTTTTCCACAGCTTTTCTGGCCGCAGGTTTGGTTTCCGTCAAGGCTTCACCTTGGGCGGTGAACCGTCCTAACAGGTGCGGCCCGTAGGTCATACTCAGAGTTTGATCCAGGTGCTGATGCACCATGACGTTGCAACCAGCAAGGGTCGCCCGCCACCTCACCGGTTCGATTTGCAAGACCAGATTTTGGAAGCTGACCGTGTTGTCACGATTCACCGAACGCTCGAACTGGAGCGAGAAGATCAGGTTCAGATCGCGACGCGGGCAAGCCACGAAGGCCGTACCGCGCTGTGCTGCCGCAACCTGAAAGCGGCCATTGAACTCGTCAATATATTGTTCGCGCAGAAACCGGTTGGCGGCTTCGACGGTGGTGATTCCGTGCAGCCGCAACTCCTGCGGCAATCGTCCTTGCCAGGTTCCGAAGCTACGCTCGCTGCGGCCCCGAGCCTGCGGTGAGTAGGCCGGAATCATCCGCACTCCCAACTCGCGCAGAGCCCGCCCCACCTGGGTCAACTGGTGGAGATCGACCTTGCCTCCAGCCTTGGGGGTGAGCCAGAAGTGGCTGCCCCGATCACTGTACAAAGCGCAGAATAAGCCCTTGCGCTCGATCACCTCGCGCAGGCCAGCCATGACCGTCCTCGTCGATTCCTCTTCTACCAACTGCGCGTAATAGATCGCGCTCGTGGCATCGTCCAGAATCACGATCAGGTCGTACCAGCGCTCGTCCTGAAACCAGCGGTGGTGGCTGCCATCGATATGCAGCAGCATTCCCGGCAATGGCCGCCGCTCGCGCCGTTTGCGGTGGACCCCGCGTTTGCGGCCGCGCTTCACCAGTCCGGCTCCTTGCAGAGCTCGCTTGACCCAGGTGTAACTCAGCCCGATGCCGTGCTCTTCGCCGAGTTTCTCGTGGAAATGCTGCACATTCAAATCAAAGTACCGGTCGCGGTACAGCCCCAGCACCTGCTCGACCAGCGCCAGGGGAACCCGCTTGGGCGAGGGCTGTCCTCGCCTGCGGTGGTGGGTAGGGACAGGTCTTGCGGTTGAGGCCGCTTGTGCCTGTCCCCCCTCGTAGAACCCGCCGTGCGAATTTCTCGCAACGGGCTCCACAGGTTGCACTCATGGAGTGCAAGTCATACCGTCGTATGAAGTGCCGACACCGCATGTGGTAGTTCGAACCAGGGTTGCCTTTGGAGATAGGACCAGTGAAGCCGGTGCCGCTGACTGCGTCGTCTCAACGAACGGACCCATTGGCGTTGTACTTCCCGCCGGACCTCGTCGAGCTTCGGCTTGCAGTGGTGTAACCCGAAATACTGGTAGAAACCGCGCAGCATCATCGTCAGTTGCTTTTGCTGATCCTGCCGCTTCCAATGCCTATGCTGCCTGAGCCACTCCTTGGATTTGGCCAAGAACTTTCGGCGGCTTTTAATGCACGGAATCCGCACCAAGGCAAACTTGCCTCCTCGATCCGTGCCGCACACATGCTTAAAACCCAGGAAGTCGAACGCATCCGGCTTATCGCCGGTCTTCGCCAGATCCCCTCGGACAAAGCGTCCGAAGCGCATCACCCGCGTCTTTTCCTCCGCTAACTCCAAACCGAATTTTCCGAATCGATCCGTCAGGTTCTTTTGGAATTCTTCCGCATCGCGCCGGTATTGGAAATTCACCACGAAGTCATCGGCGAATCTCGTCAAATACGCCTCTCCCTGACACGCTGGCCTAATCTTCTTTTCGAACCAAAGATCAAGAACAAAATGCAGGTAGATATTAGACAAGATCGGACTGATCGGACCGCCTTGCGGTGACCCTTCTTCCGTTCGCGTTACAACTCCTCCGATCATGAAGCCCGCGTTCAGCCATTTGCCGATGAGGCGCAGGATGAGCGGGTCTGCAATCCGATGAGCAACCATCTTTTGCAACCAATCATGCTGGATGTGGTTAAAATAGCCGCGGATGTCGGCCTCGAACAAGTGTCCAACCTTCTTCGTGACGATGATCCCGCGTAACGCCCGCAGGGCGCCATGGGGACTACGTCCGGGCCGAAATCCATACGAGCATTCCAGAAAATCCGTCTCGAACACTGCTTCCAACAGCCGCGCAACCGCACGTTGCAGCAGGCGGTCCTCGGCGGTCGGAATTCCGAGCGGCCTCGTCCCTGCCTTGCCAGGACCCTTCGGTATCTCTACGCGGCGTACCGGTGGAGCCCGATAGATCCCTTGCTTCAAGCGTTCACATAGCTCTTGAACTCGTGTGTCCAAGTCTTGTTCAAACTCCTTCGTCGTCTCTCCATCGACTCCGCTCGCACCCCGCCGATTCATCTGCATCCAGGTTTCCGTGAGGAACTCCGGTGTGAGCAAATGCGCCAACGAGGTGAAGCGCAGTTTCGGATTTGACTTCGCCTTCTCCATGATCTGGTCCAGTTTTGTAGACATCCTTCTCCTACCTCTGTGTGCAGGGAATGTTTCCCCGGACCAGCAACTCAACCTGCCTCGCCTCTTCCCCATGTACGCGGCTTTCCCGCGCTCGAAGTACTATAAGCGAGGTCCGACTTCCACCGTCGCATTTGTCTCCCTCAGGTTTGGCCATTCGGTTGACATACTCAGCCCATTAAAGCCGAGCTAAGACGGAGGTGGATCTCCCAGGTGCCATGACGCTTCCATTTCTGACCATGCCGTGCTCTCAGACCCCGCCGGAGTCTCCAGCGACCATCGCCTCTTGCGGTCGCCTACTGTAGCCTTCCAGATATTCGACCCTGTCGGCCTCCGGGTATCCTCTCACGAGGCTCAATCGCTTCACTTGCGTTACGGCCTGGCCATCGCTCTGTCTACGCTTAACCCATGTCGTTACCTTCATGAGCCCAAGACTCGATTCCCGGTGGGGCGGCTCTTCCCCTTTCCGGGGCGGGAATTGCACCCGCTGAAAGCGCCGGGCTTATCCTGGCGCACCGAATAACCCGTCATAGCCAAACTCTTCGTAGCGCTCGTGCCAACGCCGCATCTGGCGGTCGCTGATGCCGATAATCTCGGCTGCCTGCCACCACGTAATCTTCTTTGCAAGAGCCCGCAAAATCACTTCCTGAACCTTCATTGCCCGCTCCACTGCGGCCACCGAGTAGGAATCCATGCTTCGCATGATCTCCCACCCGCGCCGCCCGAAAAGCGGACATATCACGTGCTATTCCAACCGGACATATCATGTGCTACTGACAGGTGCCAGCCCAGGTGATTGCCGCCAAAACGATAAACCAGTAACCTAACGCGGGAAATGCAGCACCGTTTGCCGGAATCGTGACCTTATCGGCAGACACTAACATCCACAGTGTGCCAAAGGCCATCCAGAACGAGCCCCACATTCCGTGCATTGCGGTAGCGACGGCATCGCGCGCTTTATAGGCCCACATACCGGCCAGAAATTGCGCTAAGCCACCGAAAAACGCAGCAAATGGCCAGAGGACCATATTCGTTTGTGTTCCGCCAAACCAGTGTGCCATGTGTGCCGCCACCATGAAGGTAGCGCCGGCAAATCCGTACAATCCTAAGACCGAGGGTGCAGCAATGGGTTGCAACACGACCCGCGTTCGCGGTTGTTCTTCGACTTCTCGTTTTTGTATTGGTATTTGTCTGATTGGACTTACGGGATTACTACTCATTTCAGTACTCCTTTTCGATAGGGCGCAGAGATATAACCTCACTGCGAACTCGGCTTCCGGCCGGGTTCCAATGAGACAGCAGCAGCGTCGATTTTTCTGTAACCCTATTTAGTACAGAAGCTGCTATTCCTCGAATCGTTGCCTCGCATCTAGGTCTGTATAAGGTCCAAAGTTATGTCAGTTATACATTCCCCCTTCTTCGATACGACCGTTCAAAACAGTCTGAATTTCCTCGATGAAGTGCTTAGCGACGCTTACCCACGCGCTTTCGCCATACGCCTATGGGAGGGCTCGATGCTCCCAGCCACCGAGGGTCAACCTACACGCTTTACGCTTGTAATCCGGAACCCGGGGGCGCTGCGGCGCATATTCTCATCGCCCACTGAGCTCAGCCTAGGTGAGGCATATATCTATGACGACTGCGATATCGAAGGTGACATCGAGTCAGCGGTGCGCTTTGGCATTTTCCTGATGCACACGCGCACGTTGCGGGAACGCCTGCGAATTGGGTCGCTTTTGCTTCGGTTGCCGGACACCAGCCCAGCACACGAGCAACGCACGCCACGAATGCGCGGTGCACTGCATTCTAAAGAACGTGATCGCAGCGCAATTCGGTACCACTACGATGTATCAAACGAGTTTTATGCATTGTTTCTCGACACGCGAATGATCTATTCCACGGCGTGTTTCGCATGCCCGGAGAATGACCTCGACACGGCGCAGCTGAACAAGCTGGAGAACATCTGTCGCGCGTTGCAACTGCAGGCCGGAGAGAGGTTTCTTGATATCGGGTGCGGCTGGGGCGGACTGATTATCCACGCGGTTCAGAACTTCCGGGTCAAAGCGCTAGGCATTACTCTGAGCCAACAGCAAGCACGACTGACGCGCGAACGGATCCGAGCGGCAGGACTAGATGATCGCTGCCGGGTGGAGATCTGCGACTACCGGGATCTAAAGGAAACAACGGGGTTCGACAAGATCGCCAGCGTCGGCATGGTGGAACACGTTGGCGCGAAGCGGTTGCCAGAGTACTTCAGACGCATATGGCGGCTGTTATCGCAAGACGGAGCGTTCCTTAATAGTGGCATTTCGCGCCCGCCCGACGAGCCGGCACACCGCGCGGGTTCATTTACCGACGCCTACGTGTTCCCTGACGGCGACCTTGAACCGATCCACGAAATGCTTCGCGCCGCGGAGATGGCTGCCTTCGAGGTGCGCTCAACTGAGAACTTACGCGAGCACTATGGGCTGACACTGCGCCACTGGGTGCGCCGGCTGGAGAGTCATGCGGACGAGGCACGCCGTGCTACTGATGACGTTACGTACCGAGTGTGGCGACTTTACATGGCGGGTTCGGCAGCACGGTTTATGGCTGGCAGCCTCCACGTGTTTCAGACTTTGCTGGTTAAAACAGCCGAAGTGCAAAGTAATAGTAAACACCGGAGCCAGACCGCGTAGCATCTTTGCGGCTTGGCGCCCAATAGCAGATCCGCCGCTACCGTACTCTCTTGCAAGGTAGAGTCCAATGAAGAACTCGACCCGCTGTTGGCAATGTCTCCCGTGTTCAATTTCGCAACGTATCAGGTTCTGACCTTGGCCGAGATGCGAGACGCTGCGACGATAGTGGCGAGAACGAATTGAGTGTGGACAATTGAACAGGCGCCGGCGCTCTGGGGTTTAGTTTCTTGCCGCCCGTTTGCCGAAGAGACTCTGGTGCTCAGCATCCTTTTTAAAGGCGTGTTTGCAGACTCGCTTCAGCTCACATATCTCACTATGATGAACACAAGTGAGTACGAGGGGGCATGTTTTGGGTAAAGCGACAGAAGTTCTCGAACGTGAGCACCAAGTAATTCAGAAAGCAGTTGCCGTTATGGCGCGGACTGTCGAGCAGTTGGAATTGAAACATTCGATTGATGCAGATATCTTGCGGGAACTCGTTCGTTTTATGAGAGAGTTCGGCGATCAGTGCCACCACGGTAAAGAGGAGAGCTACCTATTTCCTTTGCTGGAATCCAGGGGCGTTCCGCCTACGGGATGTCCGCTGGCGGCCCTGAGGGGAGAGCACGTCAAAGGGCGGCAATCAACGGATGATCTTGCTGCAGCCGCGGCCGTGTATATCGCGAATCAAGAAAGCGGACGTCTGCGCCTGATCGAGGTTTTGCAGGGCCTTGTCACCCTATACCCGGCGCACATATGGAAGGAAGAATACCTGCTGTTTCCTATGACCGGAAAGGTTTTGTCTGTGGAGGATGATGAATTACTTATGCAGCAGTTCACAGTTGCGGAATCCGGTCTCGGCTTTTATGCTCATGGAACTTATGAGGCACTGGTGGACGACTTGATGCAACGTGTCGGTGAATGTCCGCAGTGTTCTATGGAGAAGCCGCCGCGATGAGGAGAGTGTTATCTTCGGCGCGCCGCTTGCGGGTTGCATTCCAACTTGCGTTGCATGCCTCGAAGCATTGAGTAGGGAGAATTCGATCAATTCCATCTCGATCTACATCCTGCTCGTTGTCTTCCTTGCCACGCTAATTCGCTCCACATTTGGATTCGGCGAAGTGCTGGTCGCAGTCCCGCTGCTCTCATTGCGCCTGCCAATGAAGACGGCTGCGCCTCTCGCTGTGCTGGTATCTATCGCTGTTGCGATCGTTGTCGTTGGGCAAGACTGGCGGAAGATCCATGTTCGCGTCGCCGGGAACCTGGTCGCCTCAACAGTGTTCGGAATTCCCGTTGGCCTCACACTGCTCACCAGCCTTCATCCGCAGATAGTGAAGGCGGCACTCGCCATTCTCATCATTGCCTTCGCTGCGTACTCACTCGCCACCCCACAACTCCCTGAGTTGCAGAGCGAGAATCGGGTTTGGCTGGTCAGCTGCGGATTCTGTGCTGGTGTGTTGGGCGGCGCTTATGGCATGAACGGGCTGCCCTTAGTGATCTATGGTGCAATGCGTCGCTGGTCTCCCGAACATTTCCGAGCTACGCTTCAGGGCTACTTCCTGCCGGCGAGTGTGCTCGGTATGCTGGGCTTCCTCTTTGCCGGACTATGGACAGGCTCGGTCACCCACTATTTTCTGGTCTGTCTTCCCGGCCTCATTCCGGCCGTCCTGCTCGGCAGGGCGTGCAATCGCCGACTCCAGGGAACTGCCTTCCGCCAACTTGTGTACATCTTGGTGGCTGGCAGCGGTTTTGTCTTAATTGTGCAGGCGATGCATTCCTAAAGAAAACCCTTCTTCTGAGACAGCTAATGCCAAATCCAAAAAACTGACTAGGTAGTTGAAACAGCTAACGCCTCAAGATCGATGGCCCGAGGAAAGAGAATGTTGTTCTCCAGGTGAATGTGCTGATGGAGATCCGGTTCAAAGTCCTTCAAACCATCATAGAACGCATGATAGGTTGGGCAGGCATCTGCGGGCGTAACAAAATTGTGGCTGAGGAGGCGAATTTCCGCTAAGAGTGTCCCTGCGGCATCGTGCTCCTGGGTCATCATCGCGATTGGACTCGCTACCGTGCCAAAACATCCGTGGGGCTTCGCGGTTCCGGCAACAGCGGCGCGTTCCAGTTGGACGATGTAAGGAAACAGGATTGCCTCTTCTTTGGATAGATGCTGGCTGAGTTCCTCGTCCAGCCGTGCCAGCGATGTCTGAATCACCTTCAATTCCGGCGTGGTCGCGCCGTGGCGAGCTACAACCTTCAGTGCCAGCTCTGCCAGTCGCGGCAGTTCTCTCTTCACGTACGCGTGATGCGTGGCGATGATATGTCCGCTCAAACTCTCCAGGGAGGCCCGCGACCAGTCCTTGCCACTAGGAGTGGCGACTTTCGCCGCAGCCTCGAGTGCGGCAATCACGGTATCCACCTCCAACTTCCCAGCGCTGCATGCCTCCGCAAGAGGCTTGCGGCCACCACAGCAGTAGTCGATTCCGTAATCTTCAAACACTCGTATCGACGACGGCTGTTCCAGTGCAATCTCGCGAACGGTTTTTGTTGTGGAAGTCATGGCAATCTCCTTGAACACAACATAGAGGATTGCCCTGGTCGCGACAGCGACTTTGGTCACTCCGATTAGACGAGAAATGCAGCTTGTTAGAGCTGTGACTTAAGTCGCTGCGGTGTTACTCTGTTCGGCGTCTCATCCAGTACGCACAATAAGTCATGTACCAGGAAGGCCCGATGAAGAATTCCGTCCCGGTCACACTGCTGCTTGCCATTTTTGCAGGGGCCATGATTGGCCTTGGCGGCTACACATTTGTTTACGCCAAGGGATATTCGTATCTCTCCAACGATCCCCAAGCCTGTACCAACTGCCATGTCATGAATGCGCAGTACGATGGCTGGATCAAAGGGAGCCACAAGCACGCCGCCACTTGCAACGATTGTCACACTCCTCACAACCTCGCCGGAAAATACGCCATAAAAGCACGCAACGGTTTCTTCCATTCACTTTACTTCACCACCGGTTACTTTCCAGACAACATTGAGATCAGCAATACCAGCCGCAACGTAACTGAAAATGCCTGCCGTCGCTGCCATAGCGACATCGTGCAGGCCATTGACACCGGTCGACACGGCGGCAATGAGTTAAGTTGCTTGCGCTGCCACAACTCCGTAGGACACTCCGAGTCCACTGCTACTCTTCACATTCCCGCCACGGGAGGAACCTTTCATCATGGAAAATAAGAACTCATCGAATCAAGATCAGAATCAGCAGGAGAAGAAGCGTTCACGTCGGCTTTTGATCGGCGCAACACTGTTCGCTGCGGTTGCAGCCATCGCCATCACCGCTCTTCTCATCAACATCTTCGAACGCAAGCAGGAAGCGAAGAACCCCTTCTACCGTGTCGTCGAACTCAACGACACCATCGACGATCCGGCCATCTGGGGCAAGAATTTTCCCTTCCAGTATGACGGCTACAAGAAAACGGTGGATCAGGTGCGCACCAAGTACGGCGGCAGCGAGGCCATGCCGCAAACACCTACAAACGCCGATCCTCGCTCCGTCGTTGCCCGCTCCAAACTCGAGCAGGACCCGCGCCTCAAAACCATGTGGGCGGGCTACTCCTTCAGCGTTGACTACCGTGAGCGCCGGGGCCATGCCTATATGCTTGACGACCAGACCTACACCGGACGGCAGAAGGCGAACCCTCCTGCCATGTGCATCAACTGCCATGCCTCGCTCGTCACCACCTATCTTAAGATGGGCAACGGCGACCTCATGAAGGGCTTTGATGAGTTCTCTAAGAGCCACATGACGTATCCGCAGATTCGTCAGCAGGTCAAACACGCGGTGGCTTGCATCGATTGTCACGATCCCAAGACCATGCAACTCCGCGTCACGCGCCCCGCGTTTATCGAGGGCATCCGTGCGCTCAAGGCGTCGCAGGGTGTCAAAGACTACGACGTCAACACCATGGCCTCGCGGCAGGAGATGCGCTCCTACGTCTGCGGCCAGTGCCACGTGACGTATTACTTCAAAGGCCCGGAGAAGCGGCTGACCTTCCCCTGGTCGCAGGGGCTTAAAGTCGAAAACATCATCGCCCACGAGGATGCCGAAGGCGTGAAGGAGTGGGAGCATCCTGATACCGGAGCCAAACTTATCAAGGCCCGCCATCCTGAGTTTGAGATGTGGAATCAGGGCGTGCACGCACGTTCCGGTGTAGCCTGTGCGGATTGCCATATGCCCTATATGCGTGAGGGCGGACTGAAAATCAGCGACCACCAGGTCAACAGTCCGATCCTGAAAATCAACCGCTCGTGCCAGACCTGTCATCACTTCCCTGAGAGCGAACTCAAGGCACGCGTCGAGGAAATACAGGACCGCTACTTCAACCTGCGTAATGTCGCCCTCGATGCGTTGATGGATCTCATTCGCGACACCAAGGCCGCCCGGGCTGCCGGCACCAACCCTGCCTTCATCCAGCAAGCACAGGAGTACCAGCGCAAGGGGCAGTTCATGATCGACTTCATCATGTCGGAGAACTCTATGGGCTTCCATGCCCCCGAGGAATCGGTCCGAGTCCTGGGAGATGCCATCAATCTCTGCCGCCTCGGCCAACTTGCCCTCAAGGGAGGACCGCAGCCAACGCATACGGTGCTGACTCAGCTTGCCACTCCGCCTCCTGGGCACTGAAAGCCGGAAGGTGGAGCGCGGAGATATCGCGCTCCACCTTCACTCAATTTCAAGGAATGCGCCACCAGCGCCCGCACGAATAAGGACGGTTGCGACTTGGTCTCGATCATCCAAGGCAACCGTCACAAACCTGTTGTCACTGAGACTTAAGTCATTGGGCGTGCACTCCGCCTGTAGTTTCCTGATATAGTCTGGCCGCCACGGTGATTGCGAACCCAGCGGTGACGAGGAACTCATAATGCAATCCCAACCTTCTCCCAAGCTTCAACTCGCCCTCGGCACGGGAGCCTTCGCTTTCTGTTTCGCGGTCTTCGGCTCGCTCTCCGCCATGATGCCGATTTTGAGCAAGCAAATGCATCTCACTCCTGTGCAGAAGAGCATTGCCGTAGCGCTGCCGGTCTTGCTCGGCAGTCTGGGACGCATTCCACTAGGGATGCTGACGGATCGCTTCGGCGGACGCTCGGTGTTCAGCTTCGTGATGTTCATCTCCATCATTCCCGCTTTTTTGATGGGAACAGTGCACGATTACCAGCACCTGTTGATCTACGGATTCTTTATAGGAATTGCCCTGGCGAGTTTCTCTGTTGGAGTCGGTTTCGTCAGCGGCTGGTACAGCGCAGAGCGGCAGGGATTCGCCTTGGGCGTGTACGGTGCCGGAAATATCGGCCAGTCGCTGGCCGCGTTTGGCTCGCCTTTCATCGCAGCCGCTGCCGGAATCCGCTGGGGATTCTGGATCTTCGGCGTCCTGCTCTCCGCTTGGTTGGTGCTCTTCATATTGCTGGCGCGCAACGCTCCGCGCCGGGGTGCAATCAAATCATTCAAGGATACGGTACGTCCGCTGAATGACCCTCGGAGCTGGGTTCTCAGTCTCTACTACTTTCTTACCTTCGGCGGATTTGTGGCAATGGCGGTGTACCTGCCCATCTTCCTGACGGAGATGTTCAAGCTCACTCCGCAGAACGCAGGAATGCGAACGGCAGGCTTCGTTGTTCTGGCCACCGTCATGCGGCCAGTCGGTGGGATTCTGGCCGACAAGGTTGGGGGGCGGACAATCCTGAAATGGGTGTTTCCTGCCACGGCCACTATGGCAATCTTCCTGGCCTGTCCCATGATGGCCACCTTCACGATTGGAGCTCTTGGAATGGCCGCTGCAATTGGTCTCGGTAACGGCGCGGTCTTCAAGCTTGTGCCTGAGTATTTTCCCGGTTCCGTGGGCAGCGTGACTGGATTGGTAGGCGCTGCCGGAGGGCTGGGTGGCTTCTTCCCGCCGCTGCTGCTCGGCGTCATCAAGCAGCAGACCGGTGGATTCGCGCTTGGCTTTGTGCTGCTTGGAGCTTTTTCGTTGATCTGTCTTTTGGTTCTACTGTGGCGGCCTTCTACGTCCGCCGTGGCGGTTGCTCTCTCGTAGGAGGCAAATGCGACAGCCTGAATTTCCAGTTCGTGGTTCGGATACGGCTCATGCATTCGGATGGGGCTTGCTTGTGGCGTCATCCCTGATTGCTGCAATCTTCGTTGGCAGCCGCAGTCTAAAGGACTTCGATCCGGCACTCGTGTCCTACGCGGGCGCATCGGTCTTTGCCGCGTTTGGGATTGGCTATCGATACTCAATGTGGCTACGAAGGCCGCCTACTCGTTTGTATTGGTATCGAGGCTGGCAGCTATTTTTGCGGCCCAGACAGTTGCCGGGAAACATCCTGCACCTGGGCCGAATCTTCTGGAACAACATCTTTCTGCAGCGTTTTATTGGAAAGCGTTCGCGCATCCGCTGGACTGCGCACTGGTTCCTGGCTTGGGGATGCCTGCTCGCCGCTGCGGTGACCTTTCCGCTTTCGTTTGGCTGGGTGCGATTTGAAACCGCGCGCAACAGCCAGGAAATCTACAATGCTTTCATGTTCGGCATCCCTGTTGGCAGCTTCCACCTTGGAACGGTCGTGGCGGAACTGACCTTCAACATTCTGGACATTGCCGCCGTGATGGTTCTGGTTGGCGTCTTTTTCGCTTTCTGGCGGCGCGGGCGCGACCGGGATGCAAGATCAGTCCAGCAGTTCGCGAACGATCTGTTGCCCCTCATTCTGCTGTTTGCAATTTCAATCACCGGACTATTCCTCACTGCCTCGACGCACCTGATGCATGGATTGCACTATGTCTTTCTCTCGCAGCTGCACGCCATCACTGTGATCTTTACTCTGCTTTATTTGCCCTTTGGCAAGTTCTTCCATATCTTTCAGCGTCCCGCGCAACTTGGAGTGGACTTCTACAAGAAAGCCGGAACCGAAGGCGAACAGGCCTTTTGCGCCCGCTGTGGCGAGGCCTTTGGATCGCGGATGCAGATGGAAGATCTCAAAGGTGTGCAGGCAGCGATTGGCATTCACTATCAAATGGCTGACGGAACTCACTACCAGGATGTCTGCCCTGCGTGCCGCCGCAAGAATCTTGCGCTGGCGCAGGACGGTCTCTGGAAATCCCTCGGCAAAGACGTACGCGGGATGGGAAAGGAACTGTAACAGTGGCAAAGCTTCCGACAGATATTCCTGAACTGGTCAAACAATTCGGCCCCACGCTGCATACAGTTCCTCCCGGCGGATGGGCTCACACCGATAAAGACGAGAAGCTGGTAAAGACTCATTGCTGCTTCTGCGGGCAGCAGTGTGGAATTCAACTGCGCGTGCGCGAAAACAAGGTTGTAGGTTTCGAGCCGTGGGAGGACTTTCCGTTTAATCGAGGCAAGCTCTGCCCAAAGGGTGTGAAGCGCTACATGCAGGATGAACATCCGGACCGCCTGAAGAGTCCGCTGGAGCGTGTGGAAGGAAAGGGCTTTTTGCCAATCGGTTGGGATGCGGCGATGGACCGCGTTGTCAGCGAGATTCGCCGCATTCAGCAGAAGTATGGCAATGACGCTTTCGCGTTGTTGACCGGAGCCTCGCTTACAAACGAGAAGGCCTACTTGATGGGCAAGTTCGCGCGGGTTGCGCTGAAGACCGCCAACATCGACTACAACGGACGACTCTGCATGGTCTCCGCCGGTGCGGCTTCGAAGAAAGTCTTCGGCATTGATCGCAGCGCGAATCCCTGGAGCGACATCACAAAAGCACAGGTCATTCTGGCCGCCGGGGCAAACATCGCGGAGTGCGCGCCGATCACAACGGACTATCTGTGGCAGGCGCGCGAAAAGGGCGCCAAACTGATCATTCTTGACCCACGCATGACTCCCATTGCGCGCAACGCTGATCTGTTCATTCCCGTACGCTCGGGCGGCGATATCGGCGTATTCAATGGCATGTTGCACATCATGATCGAGCGTGGCTGGATCGATCGCGATTTCATTGCGCAACACACCACCGGCTTTGACGCTGTGATGGAAGCGGTGAAAAAGTACACGCCTGAGTACTCGGCGAAAATCGCGGGCGTTCCTCCGGAAATGATCATAAAGGCTGCCGAACTTTGGGGTCCCGCTCCTACCAGCTTTCTGCTTCATGCACGCGGCATCGAGCACCATTCGAAGGGTGTTGACAACTGCATCGCTGCGATCAACCTGGTTGTGGCCAGTGGACGCATAGGACGCGAAGGGTGCGGCTATGCCATGATCACAGGCCAAGGCAACGGGCAGGGTGCGCGCGAGCAGGGACAGAAATGCGATCAACTCCCTGGCAGCCGCGACATCAGCAACCCCGAACATCGTAAATACATCGCAGGCGTCTGGGGCGTCACGGAAGAATCGATTCCGCAGAAGGGCCTGTCGGCGATCCCACTGGTCGAGGCCATTCACGATGGCAAGATCAAAGGGTTGATCTCGATTTGCTTTAATCCCGCAGTCTCTTTGCCAGATGGCAACTACGTTCGTGAAGCACTTGGAAAGTTGGAGTTCTACGTCAATATCGACTTCTTCCTCTCCGAAACCGCTCGCTATGCCGACATTGTGCTTGCGGGCTCACTGATGGAAGAGGATGAAGGCACAACGACCAACGTTGAAGGCCGCGTGATCCGGCATCGTCAAGCAGTGACTCCGCCGGAAGGTGCTCGCCAGGACTGGGCAATCATCAACGAAATCGCCAGCCGCCTTGGCTATGGGGACAAGTTCCACTCCGCGCCACGCGAGATATTCGAGGAGTTGCGCATCGCCTCGAAAGGCGGCGTCTCTGACTACTCCGGCATGACCTGGGAGGCAATTGAGAAAGACTATGGTCTGTTCTGGCCATGCCCTGAGCCTGGGCATCCAGGCACTCCACGCTTATATGAGGGCGGAAAGTTCGGACATCCAGACGGGAAGGCTCACTTCATCCCGATCGAGTGGCGCCCCTCCGCGGAGATGCCCGATGAAGAGTATCCGATCATTCTCACCACCGGGCGCGTAGTCTCGCACTTCCTTTCTGGCACGCAAACCCGCCGCATTGGAAGCCTGATGGAGCAGTACCCGCAGCCTCGCTGCGAGATGCACCCGCGCCTCGCTGAAAAGCTCGACATCGCTGATGGTGACTTCGTGAAAGTGGAGAGCCGCCGCGGCGAGATTGTTGTGCGCGCCCAGGTGGTGAAGACGATTCGGCCAGACACGGTGTTCGTGCCCTATCACTGGCCGCTCGATCGTTCGGCAAACAATTTGACGATTCGTGCTATCGACCCGGTATCGAACATTCCTGAGTTCAAGATCTGTGCGGTTCGCGTCTGTAAGACAGAAGCTCCCACCGACGCCATCGCGCAACTCGAAATGGAAGCGGGTGGCATTCGATGAGCGAGGCCGCATTCTTCATTGATCACTCGCGCTGCATCGGGTGCCAATCCTGCCTGCAGGCCTGCGCAGAGTGCGATACGCATCGCGGCGTGAGCATGATTCACCTGGAGACCATTCAGCGCTCAGACAGCGTGCAGACAGCCCCGCAGGTCTGCATGCATTGCGAAGACCCCATCTGTGCGCGGGTCTGCCCCGCCGATGCTATTAAGAAGACGCCCGATGGAGTCGTGCAGAGCTCTCTGAAGCCGCGCTGCATTGGCTGTTCCAACTGCGTCATGTCGTGTCCGTTCGGTGTCCCGAAGTACCGTGCTGAAATCGACCAGATGATGAAATGCGATATGTGTTACGACCGCAGCAGTGTAGGCAAGAAGCCAATGTGCGCGACGGTCTGCCCATCCGGCGCTTTGACCTTCACCACCATGGAAGACATTCAGCGCACACGCAGTGGCATTCCGATCAACACCTGGAAATTTGGAAATGAGGTCGTCAAGACCAAGGTGTACGTGATGGTTCCGCGCGAGGTTGAACAGGTGAACGTGGATCTCGTACAGATTTCATCCACTCCGACTGCATTGCAGGATGACCCCTACGATGTCGCGTTGATGCTGGAGGACGCATAGTGACCGACGAAACGAAAGAGTGTGCCTGCTGCAATAAGGCTCCGAAATGGAAGCAGGACTTTCCCATCGAGTGGGAAGGAGACCATTACGTTACCCGCCGCGAGATGGTGAAGTTCATGACGCTCGGCTCGTTGCTGCTGGCTGGAGCAAACTGGATCGCGGCGATTGCCGGCCAGCTACTTCATCGTGGTTCGAAAGCTGAGCGCGATATTGGAGCAGTTTCAGCGCTGGAGCAGACGGACTCGTTACTCTTCCGCTATCCCACTGACCAAGACCCCTGCATTGCCGTCCGCACACCGGAAGGCAAGCTGGTCGCGTATTCGCAGGTCTGTACTCACCTCTCCTGCGCGGTTGTGTACAGCAAGGCTGAAAATGCACTGCTCTGCCCGTGTCATCACGGAGTGTTCAACATCGACCGAGGGAGCCCGATGGCCGGCCCACCGACGCGACCTCTACCGCGGATCAAGATCGAGCAGCGTGGCGACAGGCTGTTTGCCACCGAACTGGAGGCGTGATGAGCGTTCGCAGTCAGGGTACCACTCTATTTACTGCAATTCTGATTCTGGTTGGCACAACCGTTGTAGTACAACTTTGGCTGCTTACGGTTTCTACGGAGGCGCTACTCAGCGGCCAAGTCAAGACGCTCGTTCCAGCGGCCGTCGGTTCATCGGTGTTGCTGCTAATCAATGTCTGTCTGCTTCGTTATGTATTTCGGTTCGACCGCGACGTTGAGCGGGAATGACATTACCTGCAATCATCCAGCCGGGTAGGTGATTAGGCCTTCACTGACTTGTGCGAAGGGCGTAAGTGAATGAATCCGCGTGCTGGTTGTGCTTGTAATCTCCCATGCATCGATTCCACGCACCAGCACCGCATCGGGAATCAGGGAGCGATGACAACGCCAGGGGACGGCTTCCGCACACATGACTGCGACCCTCTCTTGCTCTGCAAGCCTGATCTGGGCGTCAAGATACTCCCAGAATTCCGCGGTCTGTATGTAATCGGCATACCCGCGAAAGCTCGCGTTGCGCCATCCCAAGTTTATTGAGTCGACGCTCCGACGGCGGAAGGCACCTAGCCCGGCCATGTAGCTGTAGTGGATGCGTGCCGAATGTAGCGAAGGTGAAAGCTGGTCGCGATTGAACTGTGGATTGTGGCGCGAGCGCGGCACCGTGCGCACATCAACCAATCTCTCGACCCGATGTGCTTTCAGCAGATGAACGAACTCGGCAATCGGGCGGGTGGAGTGCCCAATAGTCATGATTCCCGAAGACATTGCCGTTTTGCCTGGGCTCATCCCACTTCCCCGAATTGCCTACTGCCGCTGGGCTAAAGCTTCCGCTGCCGCCAGTCGCACGCGCAGGGCTTTGTCGCGTTCCCAGCGTTCGGTGATGTCTTGGAGAAAAGCGGCAATGCCGACTACCTCACCGGTTGGCTCCTTTAATAGCACGACGCTGAACTCAATCGAAATACGGCGGCTATCCTTTGTTAGTGCTGGGACTGCAAGCACGTTGCGACCATACTTGGTGATCCCGGTTTTCATCACGCGGGAGTAGCCTTGGTTGTGCGAGTTACGGTGTTTCTCCGGAATGATAAGATCCATGGACTGTCCGAGAGCTTCTTCCGCCGTCCAGCCAAAGATTTCTTCCGCGCCTCTGTTCCAAAGTCGAATCACACCGTCGGCATCGCCGTAAATCACTGCGGTACCACTATCCTCGACGATGTGTCGGTACAGCCACTCATTCGTAGGCATGAACGTTTCTTTCATTGCTTGTTCCTTCCTGCTCCCGAAGGGCCCGTTGAGAGAGACAGCTTGAATCACGGCTGGCGGCAGACAGCGGTGTACATAATCAGAGATCAATCTGCGGCACAGTCTCCACGCCTCTGCGTCTCGTCATTTCCTCAGCAATGTCCATCTTCTCCATCGGGGTCAACAGGCGTGCGGCCAGAGGAAAGATGACCGAGTCTTCGACTGTAATATGACGCTTGTACAGTGTTGTAAGAGACGCAACTGCATTGCGAAACCTTTCAACTTCAGCGGCAGAGAGACTGCCCACAAGCAGATACCGCGCTCCTAGCTGTTCGACATCGGCATGCAAGGGAGCTGCCCAACGATGCTCGTCCTCTAACCGGTCTAGTTGTGAGAGCGAGGATTGAACTTCTGGGCTTTGATTCTGGCGCAACCGTGGAAACAACGAGTCTTCCTCATCCGCAGTATGTTTTGGCGCAGCTTGGCTGAAGTATCGTAGCGCGGTCTCCAGTCCCCGACGGGTTTCTTCCGAGGCAGGCCGGTCAATTGCACCGGCAACAGTTTCCAGAGAGGCGAGGAACATTTCGATTCGCCTGTGGCAGTCAGACAGCAAGCCTGTGGGGTCAGAGAAGTTATGAGTCTTTGCTCCTATTTGGATAGGCATGTCTTAAGCGCGGCCTCCATCCGCTACGTCTCGGGTCAAGCGATGTTCAATCCAGCACATGGAGCACTGGTGCTCTGGCAATCGGCGCCGAAGGGTACACATATCCCTTGGGGACATAAGAACAGCAGGGTTCTTCCGCCAGCGGATTGCCAGTCAGTGCGAACGCGCGCGAGCGCGAGCCGCCGCAGATTTCCTTGAATTCGCAGACACCACATTTTCCTTCGAGCATTGAAGTATCCCGTAGGTTGAGGAATACCGGTGACTCGCGATAAATGGTCGCGAGAGCCTGCTGGCGAATATTGCCGCCGGACTTCGGAAGGAATCCACTCGGAAAGACTTCTCCCGTGTGTGAAATGAAAACGAACCCTTTGCCGTCATTCAGTCCTCGAGGAGCACGGCCAATCGAATCCACTGCCTGGGAGGGAGCCACCACCGGCGAGACACCAGCCTTCCTCTCCGCGACGCGCTGTTGCAGGAGATACCGCCTGTAGTGCTGCGCTTCCGTCGTCTTTAGGTCGAAGCTTGCAGTCTTTGAAAGATGGTAGAGCTTCTCGAACACTTGCTCGAACTCCTCTGCATTGAGCAGGTCATCCAGTTTTCCGCGTCCGGTTGGGACCAGGAAAAACACGCTCCACAAGGTGATCTGTAAACTCTCTACTAGCTGCACAATTTCATTGATTTCGGCAATGTTCCGACGGCTGAACGTCGTGTTGATTTGGACTGGCAAGCCGACTTCGTTTGCCCAACGAATTGCATCCAGTGTCCGCGCAAACGATCCCGACATCCCTCGGAATGCATCATGCGTTCCCGCACTGGCGCCATCCATGCTTACAGCTAGTCGGGCGAGACCCGATTCCTTCAGTCTTACAACGATGTCTCTTGTCAGCAATGGAGTAGCGCTTGGGGTTAGCGAAACACGAACACCGACATTACGCGCGTAATCAATCAGTTCGAACAGGTCCGGCCGTTTGATTGGATCTCCTCCGGTGAGAACGAACACCGGAACTTGCAGGGCAGATATCTGGTCGATCAGGCTCTTCCCCTCATCGGTGCTTAGCTCAAAGGGACTACGATCCGGTTGTGCTGATGCGCGGCAGTGGACGCACGCCAAGTCACAGGCCTGAGTAACTTCCCAAATCGCGATAAATGGCCGCTCGTCGAAGTCGATCGCGTCGATCAATGGATTCATGATGACCATTACAATCGGATCGACATTGCGACGCAGTGACCAAAGTCTCGCACTTGCTATAATTCGTGGCGTGAGTCTTGAACCTACTAACCTGGCGGCTGTCCTTAAGAACGCACCCCTGCTTTCCAGCCTTTCTCAACCTGAGCTGCAGCTATTGGCGCAACGCACGGTGAGAAAGCTGTTCAGTGCGGGAGAGCAGATTTTCTCCGAGGGTGAGCCCTGCAAAGGGCTCAATATCATCTCTCAAGGAAAGGTGCGAATATTCAAGACCTCTGTGAACGGGCGCGAGCAGGTTCTCGCCATTCAACAGCCGGGTGATTCCATTGCTGAACTTCCCGTCTTTGATGGTGGTCCATACCCCGCCTCTGCTGTCGCTGTAGAAAATACGGAGATTGCCTTCATTTCGCGACGTGACTTTCAGGCATATTGCCTGGAACACCCTGAAGTTGCGCTGAAAGTGCTCGCAGTTGTGGGTGCTAGACTCCGAAGCTTGGTTGGCATCATCGAAGAGCTATCCTTCACCACAATCCGTCAACGGCTTGTCTCTACATTGGTGCGATCGGCGCAGAGCGAAGGAAAGAAGACTTCGCGAGGAGTGGAATTCGCTTTGTCGGGCAGCCACCAGGAATTGGCAAACCAGCTCGGAACGGTCCGCGAGTTGATCTCTCGCAATCTCGCTCGGTTGCAGGCCGAGGGATTGCTGGAGGTGGATGCCCGGAACATCGTGATCAAAGACCTGAAAGGTCTGACAGGAATTCTCGATGTCGCATCATAATGTCCACCGCGACGAGATTAAGACCTATCAAGTGACATAAGTTACTGCTCCACCTCCATTTGTTGTCTAAGTTGGGTGGCGGAGAGTGCTTTATGCTCAGCTCATCACAGTCCATTCGCGATATCGCCGCCACTCAACCATCCGCCATTGCGTTATTCGAAAGGTTCGACATCGATGTCTGCTCTCTGGCTGGCAAGTCTCTGAAAGAGGCGTGTTCTGAACTTCAGCTCTCACTCGACCAGGTGCTGGAAAAGCTGCAAGAGTGTGGTGATCGCGAAAGTGGCGAGAAGCCCCGTGATCCCGCAGCCTTATCCTGTGCACTTCTGATTCGACACATTGTTCGCGTCCATCACCAACGTGTACGGCGCGATCTGCCGAGCCTTGTCGGACATGCACGCAAACTCACGCAACAAGGTGGCGAGCAAGCTAGCGACTTCAAAACGATAGAAGAGCTTATTGAACAACTTCGGCAGGATATGTGGGCGCATATTCGAAAGGAGGAGGAAGTGCTCTTTCCTTTCATTGTTCGTATGGAAGAGGAATCCATACTTGCTTATCCGCCGGAGCATGCCTGCTTTCGCTCAGTCAGCCATCCCGTCCTGATGATGGTTCAGGAGCATGAGGCCGCTAATAAGATCGTCGAGAAGATTCGCAGTTCTACTGGAAACTTCTCGGTGCCTGAATGGGCCTGCCCTACGCACCGCGCGCTGCTTGATGGCCTTCGCGAGTTTGATGCGGATCTGCAGGAACACATTCATCTTGAGAACGATGTTCTGTTCCCACGCAGTATTCAGATGGAAGCTGAGCTTCGTGGTAAATAACGTGACCGAATTCACCCAAGTCGCCGCTGACGTTTCCACAACGGTCAGGAATAAGCGGGAGAGGGACAAGAGTTTCCTGCTTCGTGCATGGATACTGAGCGGCTTGTTTTTTATGGCGCTTCCGGGAACATTGCTCGGCTTTTCAAACCTGCTCGCAATCAGTACGCACCATGGACTATCCAATCTGCCACCAGCATGGATGGAAGGCCACGGTCACGCTCAGGTCTTTGGCTGGATCGGCAGCTTCATCCTTGGCATCGGCTTCTACTCGCAGCCTTCATGTAAGCGCGCGACAAACGTCATTCCGATTTCGTGCTTGCTTCTCTGGACTTCCGGCGTCGCACTACGCTGGATCGGTAACATCTATGGCTGGCACTGGAGAATCCTGCTGCCCGTTTCCGCCGGACTTGAATTGGTCGCGGTTCTTTTCTTCCTCAAGGCTGCATCGCATCACAAGTTATCTGAGACAACAAGTGGTCATGTAGCGGCAAGGGCCCCTATGGAGAACTGGATGGTTTCAGTTCTGATGGGAACAGCTGGGTTGGCCTTCGTGGTTGGTTTTAACTTTGTCGAATGCCTGCGCCTCGCAATTCAGGGCTCAGTGCCTTCCTTTCCTCACAACCTGGATCAGAAGTACTTGGTACTTCTTGGATGGGGATTCATGGTTCCTATCGTGTGGGGATTTTCAGCGCGATGGCTCCCGTCGTTTCTGGCGCTTCCGAAGGCAGACGGTAGATCACTGCGTCTGGCGTTAGGGCTGGACTTACTTGGCGTAGCTTGCGGCATCGTTGGTTGGGCTGTTCCTGGAACCGTCATGCTAGCGTTAAGTGCAGTCGTGATCATGCCAGCGCTACATCTAGTCCAGAAGCCAACCGGCACGGCCAAGCTGTTAGGAATTCATCCCAGGTTTCCGTCGTTCGTTCGAATTGCATACGTATGGCTGGCGATTGCAGGCGGCATGAGTGTCTGGGCTGCATGTGCAGATCAACACGGCGGTATCTGGGGCGCGTCCCGCCATGCGCTGACGGTAGGCTTTGCCGCGACCATGGTCTTCGCGATTGGACCGCGCATCCTTCCGCATTTCGGGGGTATTTACAAGATATTCAGCAAGCGCCTAATGTTCCTCAGTCTGCTGTTCCTGCAGGTGGGATGCACCCTGCGCGTGTCCTTCGAACCTCTCGCGTATGAAGGAATTGCATCCCTGGGATGGAAGGTGCTACCCGTTTCCGGCGTGTTGGAATTAACCGCAGTCCTTCTATTCGCAACCAATCTCTCTTTGACCTTCCTGCTCGGGCGATCCATGTTTGCGCACGAACCTGCTCGTGCGGCGTAACTGAAACTGCCCACTTCGCAGTAAATTCACTCGTCTTGAAGCTTTCTTCTCTCATCGTGACTTAAGTCCCTGCAGTATGACACCGCAATCTCTACTCTCGAATTCATGAACACTTTGCTTGCCGCATCTCTCATGGCCACAGCCTTGAGACTGAGGCCTAAGCCGCTCCGTTCAATACTTGTACCCTGGAGAGAATATGTCGTATAGGCGCTATTGGGTGGCGTTAGCCATCGTCATCATCGGATCATTTGCCGTGCTCGGAGGAGTCGGGCGGAAGATGATCAGCGAAGCTCCGCCGCTTCCGAATGTCTACACCACGGACGGGCAGCTACTCTTCACCGGCAGTTCAATCACCGATGGCCAAGGTGTCTGGCAGTCCATCGGTGGTCAGGAAATCGGTACAGTTTGGGGACACGGTGCATATGTGGCGCCTGACTGGAGCGCAGACTGGCTACATCGTGAATCAGAGATCGTACTGAATGCATGGACCGTTCAACTCGGAGCCTCAAACTTTGCTTCGCTGAACCAGGACCAGCAGGCAATCTTAAAGGCGCGCCTGATCCGTGAGATGCGGACCAACACCTATGATGCTGCAAGCAATCGTGTAACTATCAGTCCCGAGCGCGCCGCCGCTTATCAGCAACTGGCCGCCTATTATGCCGGAGTCTTCTCAGCGGGACGTAAGGAATACGCGATCCCCCGCGGAGCCCTGACCGATGCAGCAAAGCAACGCCAGATGGCTAACTTCTTCTGGTGGACCTCCTGGGCTGCAAGTACAAATCGGCCAAGTGGCGCCACGACTTATACCAATAACTGGCCTCACGAACCGCTGGTCGGGAATCAACCAACTTCCAGCGCGGTGCTTTGGAGCATCCTGAGCTTTGTCTTTTTGCTCGCAGGTATCGGAGGTCTGATCTGGTGGTACTCTTCTCAGGAGAAACCTGAGTTTCACGGGGCCTTTCCTACTAAGGATCCGTTTGTAGGGATGCAGCCAACACCATCACAGCGTGCCACGATGAAGTACTTCTTCGTGGTGGTCGTGCTCTGGGGTGTGCAGATTATCATGGGTGCCATCACTGCTCACTATGGTGTTGAAGGTCAGGGCTTCTACGGATTTCCTCTTGACCGTTATCTGCCCTACGCGATCACTCGAACCTGGCACTTGCAACTCGCAATCTTCTGGATTGCGACCTCGTGGCTTGCGACGGGCTTGTATGTTGGCCCCGCCGTCAGTGGAGTTGAACCAAAGTATCAGCGACTTGGAGTCAACGTTCTTTTCGTCGCACTCGTTCTCGTGGTTGGTGGATCGCTTGCCGGCGAATGGCTTGGAATTCAACAGAAGCTCGGCAATCTCTGGTTCTGGTTTGGAAGCCAGGGCTACGAATACGTTGACCTCGGAAGATTCTGGCAGATACTACTCTTCGTAGGACTCGTTCTCTGGCTCTTCCTGATGGGACGCTCGCTCAAGCCAGCCCTCGTCAAGAAATCCGAAGATCGCTCTCTACTGATTCTCTTCTTAATCGCGAGCATTGCGATTCCACTCTTCTACGCTTCAGGGTTGATGTACGGCCAGCGCAGCCATCTGGTCACTGCGGAATACTGGCGCTGGTGGGTTGTGCATCTCTGGGTTGAAGGCTTCTTCGAAGTGTTTGCGACCGTCGTGATTGCCTTCCTGTTCACCCGGATGAAATTAATTGAGATTCGTACCGCGACGAAGGCGGTGCTGTTCTCGACCACCATCTTCCTGGCGGGCGGAATCATCGGAACATTCCATCACCTCTACTTCACCGGAGCCTCACCGGCAGTGATCGCCCTTGGCGCCGTCTTCAGTGCACTTGAGGTTGTTCCACTGACAATGGTCGGATACGAAGCGTGGGACCACATGCGCCTTACTCGCAGGAGCACTGAGGCCCCTTGGCTAGCAAACTATAAATGGCCAATCTACTTCTTCGTAGCAGTGGCATTCTGGAACCTGGTCGGAGCCGGGCTGTTCGGCTTCCTCATCAACCCGCCGATATCGCTGTACTACATGCAGGGATTGAATACGACTCCCGTTCATGGCCACACAGCGCTCTTCGGAGTCTATGGAATGCTTGGGCTGGGACTCACCTTGTTCTGCCTGCGAGCCCTGAACCCAGGCCGTCCGTGGAAGCAGGGGCCACTCAAGCTGTCCTTCTGGCTCATCAACGTCGGGTTGGTGTTCATGGTGGTGCTGAGCATGTTGCCTGTGGGTCTGATGCAAGCGTGGGCCTCCATCGAGCATGGCACCTGGTACGCGCGCTCAGCCGAGTTCATGCAAGCATCTCCGATGAACACGCTGCGCTGGATGCGCATTCCCGGCGACATGATGTTCGCTGCGGGGGCCGCAGTTTTCGCCTGGTTTGTGCTGGGTTTGCTGACCGGGCACTCGTTTAAGGATCAGGCAAACTCGGCCAGATCTGAGAGACAGACCGCGAAACCGCAAGAACTCACGGCGGCAGGGCGCTAGAACGCGAACGCAACTCGCCCGGTCCTTGGCTGGCCATGACCAGCTGGGGATCGGGTAAGTGTTGCTCCCCCATCCTCCCGGAACATGCAGCCAACGAGTTCGCTGTGGCACTGACATCCCGGCACACAGGCAGGCGGCTTTTAACCAATGCTGGACATTCAATAAAATCGGTAAAGGTGTTAGACATTCGAAGAATCTGGAATCGAGAAAGATGAACCTTCCGCATCGATGGCTATGCTCCTCGTCACGCTGGAAGCAAACGGTGACAACACAGGTTCTACCGTGGGCGCTTGAGGGACTGGAGCTCGGATCTGATGTTCTCGAAGTGGGGCCGGGATATGGCTTCATCACAGACCAACTGCATGGAGGCGTTGAGCACCTGACTTGCGTCGAGATAGACAAGACACTTGCTGACAAGTTGCGCCGCCGGACTGAGGGTCGGAACATAACCGTTATGTGCGAGAGCGCCACCGAGATGTCGTTGCCTGACGAGTCGTTTGATGGAGCCGTATGTTTCACCATGCTGCACCATGTATCATCGTTGGCGCTGCAGAATCAGCTATTGGCAGAGGTCGCACGTGTCCTGCGACCTGGTGGCATCTTTGCCGGAGCAGACAGCCGTTACACCCGTGTTTTTGGACTTTTGCATGTGTTTGACACGATGGTTGTGGTTGAACCCACCACGTTTTCAGATCGCCTCTGGGCCGCTGGGTTTGAGAACATTCAGGTGGACATTAAATCTAACCGGTTTCGTTTTCGCGCGCGCAAACCTTCAAACCCGATTGCTTCATCCTGATCCGAATTGATCTGGATCCGCGTCCCCGATGTCGCTCTGGTTCGGATCGCGGTTTACGAAGAGCTCTCGATTTAAGGGATGTCATTCGCCACTTTGCGTGATCGTTTCCCGACCCGCCGAGGTTGGTGAACCCCCGGCGGGCTCGTTCTGCGCAAGAGAGACACGGGAGAGCAAGGAGCCTCTTCAGGTGTTTTCCTATTTTTACGGCTGTGACGATGACGAAATGGACGGCGACTGTAGATGACCGAGGTTGGCTGCCGAAGGCGACTGTTGAGCTGAGTTATGTGGGAGCGACGCCTTGGTAAACACCAAATAGAACTCTGTGCCTGCCGCCAATGTAACGATAACCCTCTCGTTCGAGATCATCTTGGCAATCTGGGTGTCGGCGGTGTTGCCCATGTTCTGCGAGAGTTGCGCTCGCATCATGTCCTGGCCGCTCAACGCCGTACTTGTATTGTTTCCCAGCATCATCGCCGTTGTTTGGCCGATCCCGGAGAGCGTAGCGACGAGCATGGCCTTGCCGCGGCTGCTGCCGGTCACCTGCCCTTTCAGCGAGCGCAGGTTTGTATCGACCGCCACGGCGCTGATCGGCACGCTGGAGCCATTTGGCAGATCGACCGAGTCAAACGAGATTGCCATGTTGCCGTGCGCATCGGCGCTGTTGATGCGCCCAATCGCACGACTCCCCGCCGGCAGGACAATTTGCCCGTTGCGCTCGTAGTTGTACTCGATCACGGCGGTGACAGGAGCCGCGACCGACGTAGTAGCCGAAGCTTCAAGCCGGGCGGCAACGTGGAAGCCAGGCTCCAAACCAAAGTTCGTGATCGCGGGTCCGATGTACTGTGTTGCATCAGCTGCGGCAGGCACACTCTTGCGCGAGAAGACGATGCGCGTCTTGGTCACCTCGTCATTCCATGCTCGCATTGACTCGCTATAGGAGGCTCCGGATTGGTATTGCGCCCCTGCGGCCCCAAGCCCACTGAAGCCTTGACCCGTAGCGGATCCGTTGTATGGCGGGGGCTGAAAGGGGGCGATGGAGCCGATCGTTCTTGGTGAAGCATTGAGCTGCTTCGAAGCTGGCGCCTTAAAGCTAGTAGACCCTGGCGCCTGTTGCGTGCCGCGGGCAGTTCCGTTCCCCGTTCCGGAAGGTTTGGTAGCAGTTTCCTCCGCCTCTTTCGCGTGGCGTTTCAGCGCTTCCAGACTGTTTTTGGTTGCCAGGATTGCGTTCGGCGTAATGCTATCTGGATCGTTACCCGTTGCGGCGCTCGGTGTGTTGTTTTGGTCGGATGGCATTACATCAGTAGCGGCGGAAGTCTGCTGCCGAGCAGGTATTCGCGTGGCGGCCTGACTGTGTGCTTTGGTCGGCGACATCTTATGCGAGAAGATGAATACCACGCCTAGCACGGTCGCGAGCAGTGTAATGCCAACAATGATCAATTTTTCTACTCCGGCTGGTACATGATTCTTCTTCGCCGGTGGCATGTAGGGTTTAGCTTCCGTTTCGGATGTCGGAGAAATGAGTGTCGATTGTTCCGGTGTCGTCTGGGCCATGGGTTTCTCCTCCTAGAATCCTGGTGCAACAAACGGAAGTGGAATCATTACGGGATGGTCGACAGCATCGGCCGTTGCGAGCTGCAGAAGTAGCGTTTCCCTGCTCTGCTTGAATCCAGGACGCGAGAACTGCACCACCCCGTCCAAGCGTTCGCCGGGTGCTAGTTTCGCGACATTCTGGCGAAAGTCCTGGATCGACACCGGCGCGGCGAGTATCCCCTTCTTGCTGGGTTTCTTTTGAACCGGGTTGCCGAGCTGAATCTGTGGTGTCAGAACCTGAACCCAATCTCTGCTGACGTTCAAGACGGAGTAGGACACCATCATGGTGTCGCCAACCTGCACCGCGCGTCCGAGAGATGCAGCGATGGATCTGGTCGCGGTGGCGTTCGCCTTGTCCAGCCTTACGAGATCGTCGGCCGTAATCCAGTGTGGCGTTGCAATCTCAGCCTGAGCCGAGAGTGCAGTGTCAATCACGGAGACAGGTTGCACGGTCCGCACGGAGGATCGCACCGGATAGCTCTTCACGTACGGTGACGTGGGCGATGTCGTGGCCGCCATCCCAGGATGGCCAATGCCGGACTCCAGTGGCCCCGCAAAAGCGAGCAGCGACTTGTCTGGCCTGTAGTCGAGCACAAAATCGACGTCATACTGAGCGGCGGAATTGCCCGACGAAATCAATTTCAGACTTATCGTTTCGCCACTGGCCAGGGCGACTAGCAGATTGCTCTCTGCAACGTCGTGGGTGAGCGGACTCACGTAAACCAACTTCGGTTCATTTTCGACGTGCTCGGCAGTGAACAGCGTAGGCGCACCAACCGCAATCGAGGTGACCGCCTCAGGGAGATGAATGGTGCTGATGTACAGGGGCTTGCAATGAACCTCGCCAACGATGGAACTATCGACCGGGCGGCTTTCAATGCGAGCGTCAATTGATAGAGGCGGCGCTCCCGCCTGGATCTGCTGTCTTGCTTGCAAGGCTGGACCTGGCGCTGGGGCTGCGGCCGTAGATGTGTTCACGGTGATGCCAGCGGCGGCAGATGGAGGTGCGGTGACGGGTGGAGTAGGCAATGCCGACTGAGCTGATGCGGCCACTGCAGTCATGAAGAGAGCAAGAGAGAGGACAAATAGCTTCATCATTATTAATCGCCTCCAAGGACGAGGTTAGCTGGGGATTTGTGGAGAGCGAGCTCCGCAAGGTAGAGACGTCGAACAGACGCAACGTACGCATACACATCGGCGCCGGAGTAGTGGAGACCACCACGCATTATTGGGCGGCTGCCTCGGTAATATGCCGCCAATACCAAACGGAAGTCTCCGTCGAACTGCTGCATCAAATCGGCCAGGTATCGAACCCCGCCGGAGAGGTTTTCTGAAATGTCGAAGGGATTTTGCACGCCATACGCTGCAGCGGTCGCCGGCATCAGCTGCATCAGCCCCATGGCGCCCTTTGGGGACACCGCTCCTGGATTCCAACCAGACTCCTGGGTGATGATCGCGTGGACCAGCTCTTTTGGAATCTCATAGTGAGCGGCATACGAGTCGGCGTAGTAGACCACTTCATCGTGGCCAGTCTCCGAGACAATGCCTGCAGTCGCAGAAGCGGAGAACGCCAACCATAGGAACACTCCAACCCAGAGTCGCGTCATCGAGTAACGGCCTCCAACGCCATCACCGACGCTGGCCGGGTGGCGTCATCCTCCCGGATAGGTGCGACCGCCTGCGCCGCCATCTGAATGTCGTGCCGACACATTTCGTCTGCAATGATTCGTGCATTGTCCATGAAGCTCTCGAATCGCCCAGGGACTAACAGGCTGGCCCGATCCTTCTCAGTCTTGGCAATGAACGGAAGCATGACGGCCTTATGCTCATCCCGAAGTTCTTGCAACTTCATTTTGTCGAGCACGCGAGCCAGCGCAATCATTTCCGAAATCGAAGGAGGCTTTTGCATCTTGAAAGAGCGCAACGACCTTGCAAAACCCGCGATAAAGTAGTGGATGGCTTTCGGACAATGCGGCGTCCGGCTTGCGACGATGGCCGCTTCCTGTTCAGGTGTCGGGTGGTCGATATAGATGCGGGCACAGCGCCGCAAAAGAGGATAGCCAAGTTGCCGTTCGTCGTTGGCCGTGACGATAGTAAATGGCGGATGTATGGCTTTGATCTCGCCGAGGCCAGGGATCGTTAGCTGCCATTCGCCCAGAAACTCAAGCAACTGAGCCTCAAAAGCATGGCTTATCTTGTCGATTTCGTCGATCAGTAGAATGCATCGCTCTGTCGTTTCCAGCGCGCTCAGCAGCGGCCCAGCCAGATAGAAGGCACGGTCTGAGACCTTCTTCGCGGCTTCGTCAAAGGTCCCCTCGTGAAAACGCACGAACAACTGACGCAGTTCATCACTGAAACTTCCGATTGCCTGTTTGTCAGTGAGACCTTCGTAGCACTGCAGGCGCATGAGCTTCATGCCCGTTGCACGTTTGACGGCAAGGGCCATCTCCGTCTTTCCAGCGCCTGCGGGGCCTTCCAGAAGAATCGGCTGATTCGTGTCGCCGGCGGCATAGATCGTGTTGGCTATTTCGTGAGTAGTGAAATAGCCAACCTTTTCGAGCGCGGTGAGTGTCTCTTCAGTGTTCTCGAACATTTCATAACTACAATATTATAACTATGTTTTTTAGTCTACTAAAGAATGCGCCGCCAAGAACGCGGGGGAGGTGATAGAGGAATAGTTCGATCGGCCACCACAGTGAAGATGCCCTGGATGTAGCACCATGCGGTCCGATGGGGGCGCATCCGTTTCGTGGTGAAGGTACAACAGAGCAGTTCGTTCGGATGCTGTGGAAAGATGTCACGGATGGTGTTGGCGAGCGGCTGGGGATGTGCTCAGGTCGAGTGGGGGATGATCGACCCTTGCAATCGGATGTTACTTGGCTACCTCTTGGGTGCGCGGGGTTTCATGGAAGCACTCTCGCAGGTCGGTGGAGCCTCCAGAAGAGCCTTGAGCAGATCGTAGCGGTTTCGCACACCGAGTTTGTCGTAGATCAGAACGACGCGGTTCTTGATAACTTGGCATGTCGTCCCGAGTTGAGCCGCGATTTCCTTGCACTGTTTACCTTCCACCAGCAAGGCCGTTATATCTCTTTGTTTTTGCGTTAGAAGGCCCAGCTTGTCTTGCCCGGAGGGTGTGGCGTCGTCTGGGTAATCCAGCGACTGAATCCACGTCCGGCGCTCCCGTAGCGCACCAACACACTCCGCCAGATCAGCGGCATTCGCTGTGCGAAACATGATTCCACAAATCGCAGGTTGGTCGAGTAGAGGAAGATATTCATCCTTACGCTCGGCAATCCAGACCACAGAACAAGAGAACTGCCGCGCGAGCTTCATTGCTTCTGAGCGCAAGGATATTTGACCGAGAAATAGAATAGCCCCTGGATTGTTTGTTATGCCGCTGGCAAGCTCGGCCTCAGTAGCACAGTCAGATATTTGGGTGGATTCTGGGAGAAGCCGGCTAAGCCGGTTTGAGATCGACGCCTGGTATAGCGATTGGCGGTCGAATACGAGGATGGTTACCACTCACTACCTCACGTAAACTACTTAGAATGTGTAATCTACCAAATGCCTAAGTTCTCCTTTCGCTTACAAGGCAGAGGCCTGTCGGTGATCACAATAATTGCAATGTTGTAAGCAGAATAGAACACGGTAATGACGATGGACAGGTGCCTAAGGTAATCTACCTGCCATTAGGGAGGGCCAGGTCAAACGGAGCACCCTTCTCCTCCACACGGTCTTCCCTGTGGGAGCGGATTTCACTTAGTGTTGAAGTGAGCAATCAATAGTTTTACAGCCATGGCGAGAGCCATTGACAGAATCGGTACCTGGAAGTCGGCTTCGGTCCGGTCAACCTATGGATTGCAACGTCGCTCATGAACAACACTGCTACTGGCTCCGCTTCTTCGATACACTCAAAGCGGGAGATACTCGCACGTGTTCCTTTACCTGATTCTGTTCTGCCTTCTACCAGGAGCGAAAGCGGGAGTCGTAGATGGTAATTCCTCGCGCCGACAACTCCTCCAGCAGCTGCGTCACGGAATGAGATATCTCACTGTCTCCGGGTATGACCACTGCCCATTCTAAGTTCTCTCGTAACTCTCGAGAGCTGATGCGCCATTGATCGAGCGCGGGCGGCGTTGTCGCCCCAATCTGAATAAGGGACCAGTGTCGAATGAGTGCCAGTGCAACGTCACGGTTGGGCAATGGCCCGCGCACGATAAAGTGATTGTCGCCATGCACCAGAATTCCCACCATAGTGACCTTATGCCTCGAGGCGCGAATCGGGGACCGGATAACCGATCGCGAAGTGGTACACCACCTGCCCCTGCCTGGGCACCAGCTTAAGATAATGATGCACCTCATTATCGTAGAACGCGCCGATGCCGGTCGCCCCCAACCCAAGCGCTTCCGCGGCGAGATACAAGCGGTGGCCGACGGCGCCAGCTTCGAAATGCACATAGCGATAACCACGGTCGCCATGGACACGGACGGCACGTTCGAGATCGCCGATCATTGAGAAGGCCACGCATGCATTACCGGCGAGATTCTGCCCGAGACTTAGCCCCGCCGCTGCAACGCGCTGATCGCCGTCTCTCATCTTTTCCAACTCGGCACGCTCCTGCCAGAACCTGTACACGCCTGGTTGCAGCCCATCAACACGATGGGCGTACAAATAGAGCTGAATGAATCGCGTGCTTGCAAAATCAGCAAGCAAAGGCTCCGCCGTGACAGCAAGGATGGCAGAGAGCTGCGCCAGAGATATTGATTGCAATCCACCCAGGAAGTCGAGCGCCGACCGTCGCATTCGGGCGACCTCGCCGAATGTACGCGCGGATAAAGCCGAAGAGGGCAGCTTAATCTCTCCGGTGCCAGTAGGAGCAGGTTCGCCGGCAGAGATGGCGCCTTGCTCGCCATTGCGGAGTTTCGTGACCGTGTGAATACTGTCAATGAGTGGGTACGTGATCGTCTCCTGTGAGAGCTGATTCGCGTGCCCACCGAACCAAACGGCCTCGTTGGCGTCGGCTTCGCGCACTGGAATGGAGCCGCCGCGCAGAGTGATGATGAGCATCGGCCACTCGTCCTGACTGGGGCGACAGAGCTGCGCCACCTCATCGTCCGGGAAATGGCCGACCGCGAAGCTATCGCATCCGATGGCTCGGGCGGCAAGCGCAAGCGCTTGCCAGGCATGCCCCATGTCGTGCAAGCAGTATCGATATGCCCGATCACGGTACTTCCAGGCCTCGCGCCATACAATGCTGGTCAATACAAACACGATAGGGACAAAGCTGCCGGCCAGCTTCATTTCAAAATTACCTAGCCCGCGTTGCTCGGCCATGTGCGCAGAGGGGCGGTAATGAAACAGCCCATCAGGCCACCCTTGCAGGCCCCGCGTGAGGAAGTGGAATTCCGTTGGGTGCAGATTTCCGGAGGAAGGATTCACGCGCAGCGCGTAGCGGTTCCCGGTAGACGGGGCGCGTTTGGAGGCGCTAATCGCAGCGGAATAGAACAGTAGTTGAGAGAGGAACGTCGGACCGTCAGCGGCGGGTGTGGTGCCGTAGGTACCCCGAAGAAGTTCGAGTGCTGACATCTGAGGGACCGGCGGATCTGCTGGCAGGTCGAGCACAGGCACGCCCTCGTAATGGCGGAACGGTTCAGGCATGTTCGCCCAGTCGAGCACGTGCTGCGCCAGCCTCAGCGATTCAACGCTGTGCTTAGTAGAGTCGTGATAGTCGCGCCACGTCATTTCCGTAGATGTGCCCGATGATACCGACGCAGATATTGAATTGCTGCTCGATCCTAACATCAGAAGCGGTCACGCTCCTGGCTGCATTTCGCGTTGTGAGTAGGACATCTGCACTATGCACGCGCGTCCGAGATCGATTTAATGTCGGGGGCGGATTCGGTGTCCTACCATCGCACCTCGCGAGCCCGCAACGCGAGTCCCTTCGCAACCGAGGTGAACTCTGAGCCACTTGCTAAACGACTCGCTCCAAATCTCTGCTCAAACAGAGCTCGTACTGCCGGAACGAAGGAACTACCGCCGGTCAGAAAGACTCGATCGATCCGGGAAGGATGGATTCCCGCCTGCGTCATAAGCTCATCCACGCAGTTGGCGATGGATTGGAGTTCCTCGGAGATCCAGCCTTCAAACTGTTGGCGTGTCACTGGCGCAGAAATCTCGAAGCCAGGAATGCGGAAGCAAAACAGCGAATTCGTTTTGCTCGACAGCTCGTATTTTGTACGCTGTACTGCGCTATGCAGCCTGAAGCCAAGGTCTTCGGTGATTAAGAGCCTCAGATTGTCAATCTTCTCTGGTTCGACCGCCTGTGCGCGCAAGGAACGCAGGGCTTCCATGTTCTCCTTGGATTTTAGGAATGAAAGCTGGTGCCAGTGTTCGAGCTTGGCATAGGGCCAGTTCGGCATAGGCGCGGTCTTTCCCACCAAGCGGCACATCGAGCCTCGCCCCAGCAGTGGCGCAACCAGATGCCGGACCAGCTTCGCGTCGAAATCATCCCCCGCTATGCCAAGCCCGGCATTGGCCAGAATCCGCTGCTCCGCACGCTTCATCTCTCGTGCCTCGGGTCCAACACGAATCAAGCTGAAGTCCGTTGTGCCACCCCCAAAGTCTGCGACCAACAGAAGTTCCTCGTGGTTCAGGAGAGCCTCATACGAATACGCCGCTGCAACGGGTTCCAACTCGAATTGCACTTCGGTGATGCCCGCCAGCGTGAGAGCCTCTCTTAAGCGCGAAATCGCGTACAAATCGTTTTCCGCACTCTTCGATCCCACGAAGCGCACTGGGCGCCCGACCACCGCTCTAGTTCCAAACGGAAGCCCGGAGTCCACGGCGGCTGATTTAAGCGAACGCAGCAGAAAAGCTAACAGTTCCTCGAACCGGTAGCTCCGTCCGAACAGATTTGTCGATTGCAGCATCGAATCGGAAAGATAGGATTTGACGGATTGAATCAGCCTGCCGCCGCTCTCACTGTGCAAATAGTGATGGACGGCTTCTGGGCCGGCATAGGAAGACATCGGCTTTCGTGGACTCTTACCCGGAGGAACGAAGAACAAGATTGAGCGGAATGTCTCGGCATCAATTTCATCATAGTGAAAGCGGCCCGTAGTCACGTAACCGAACTGGTCCGCGACTGCCACAGTGCTGTTAGTTGTGCCGAAGTCGACACCTACCACCTTCTCCATCTTCTAAACATATCGTGTTCCGGCGGTTCATGACTGGCTACCTCATGATCATGCCTCTAAGCAGATGTCCGCGGCTGTGGTTCCGACGCGAAGCTCGGGGACGTGAACATCGCCCCTGGATCGCCGGTCAGTCGTAGATTCGGAGCGGAGGACTGTCCGCAGAAGAAAGTAAACGTAGACCAGAAAATCGATTCGCTTTGTTATTGGTTCGCAACAGCGCGGATACAGCTTTCCAGGAACTCAGTGCTTTTGTGCGTGGTGATCTCTGCGCGAGTCGCCAGCAGGTCTCCTAGCCGGCAGATTTTCCCGCGCTGGGGTCCTTACTCCTTCGGCTTGGCCGTGGGTGGCAGAAGTCCATTGAGGCGCAGGTACATGGCGGCTGCAGAATAGTGGTCCGCCCAGTCGCTGGTAAGGGCGATCACGGCGGCGGCCTTGGTGGCCTTGCGTCCGCCGAAGAGTGTGACTTCGTCGCCGAGTCTGGCGTCGCCCACCTGGCTCAAGGCCGTGGAGCAGAAATCAAAGGACACCTTCAGCGCATTTACGAGCTTCTCCTTTGGATCAGCGTCGGAGACTTGCTGCGGAGGAGCAGCACTGCCGGAGATCTTCGAGCACAGTAAGTTATTCGATTGTGTGATGTGGCCGACCAAGTGTGCGAACGACATCTGTGCCGTGGTGGGTTTGAACCCGTACTTGTCCGCCGGCATCTCCTGCGCCGCCTCGACCAGATTCTTCTGCCGCCGCTCCAGGGTGTCGCGGGCGGCCGCAATCACCGGATTGCTCTGCGCGTAGGTCAAAAGAGAGAAGGCACACAACACCAAAGCGACCATCAGCTTTTTCATGTATCCTCCGACGGATACGTAGGAGTCGCGCAGAGTGTCAGATGTTGGCTCATGTCAGGAACATCTCACCAATGTGAGGCGAAAGGCAGCGCCGCAGCGTAAATCAGCTTTGCCGTCGTGTATCGCAGGATAGTCAAGGCTGGCACCGTAAGGTACCATGGGAGCCGTTATGGCCGACAAGATACAGGAATCACCGCGCATCCCGAAAATTCCCAAGGAAGATCCCCCGGCGCCCCCACGGCGACGGAGCCATTGGGTATGGCCGCTGGGTCTGGCGTTGGCCGGCTTAGGTGGCGCCACTGCTTTCATGTTGCGCGGCTGCTGGCACAAAGACATGGGCTGGCCCACCAAACATGATGACGAGTTTTCTTACCAGGTGTGCATGGGATGCGGCATTAAGCGTCTGTTCGATCCCCAATTCTTCCGAGCGTACGGCCCATACGGTTACGATATGCACGACCTAATTGCACATGAACGCGCCCGCCGCATGGAACGGGCTCGCCGCCACGAAGAACGCCTCGCCGCCAGCCGGAAGCAGAATGGAATGATCCCCGAGCCACGGAGTGACGAGAGAAAATAACCTGCCTGAAGAGTTCGCGAGAGTGATGATGCATTAATTGCGAAGGAGTTCCATGACCTCTTTGGGCGAATGCTTCCAGCTTCAGATTGGCGTATTCGGCCAGCTTACAGCGCGCGAATGGATCAATGCAGGGACCTTGCTCGAACAATCCGTGTCCGCCTCATTCCGGACAAAGCACCGTTCAAGGTTCTGGGAGCCATCATGAAACAAACAATTGCCTGGCAGGATCAATCTACAATTAACTGAGTCACAACTCTTCGCTCTTGTCAGCAATACTCAGCTTGAACTGCCATCCCTCGTAGCTCATCAACATACGACCAAATTCGTCCCAGGTGATCTCCCGGCCATCGATAATGAGAAGGGGGACTCGACCATCGTGGGTATCGTCCCACTCGATCATGCCACGCACCAGTTGCCGGTCGGCGATCTGCAACCCATGCTCGCTGTCGGTGAGATGTTTGGTGGATAAGGCACGCCGCATCTTTTCGACCAGTCGCCCGAGTAGCATTAGAAGATCATCCTCTGGATCGCCGATGATCTGGAACTGGTAGCCGGCCGGATTCCCGTCGCGAAGCTCAAATGCGTTGAGCGCAACCCCAGTCCCAAACAAATGGGTGCGGAGGTGGAATGTGTGGACTGTTCCCGCGCAATCAGTGAGAGCCACCGGCTCAAACCTAGTGTTCTCGAACCCCTCGAGCCCATCTAGTGCAGCTACTTCCCGGTTGAAGCATTGGCTACAAAGATGCCGGTACCCGAGCTCTATCGAGCCATAATTGACGATGTCGTAGCTTGGCGTAATCTGATTACAACTGTCGCAACGAATTTTCTGATCTTTGAACTCGACTGGTTCCATTTTCAGGGAGTATAGCAGGAGAGATCGTGGTCGCATTGGGTTTGGCTAGGTCTCGGTCGTTCCAATTGTTCTCCAGTTCCGAGTTTCATTCTTAGCCTCGCCCCGTTGCTCGCGAGAGCGCATCCAAGACTCAGGCCTATGCATAAGTTCCCGCGTCGAGTACTACTTAAACTCGGAATCGCGGCCGGTATTGCGGAGTCAAGGAACGTCGGATCGGTTGTAATGCCGACGGGAATATAATGAGGCGCTCATTGCCTCTAGACTTTTGGAAAGGTCTTAGACAGTGAGCTTCAGGTACGCACCGGCGCCGGATTTGCACCAGTTGCTCTGCGGCCTAGATCGGAGCCCCCAATGACGAAGCTCTTGGCGGAGGCCGCCGACCGAGCGATCCAATACGTCACTGGAATCGCCGAACGGTCTGTCTTCCCACATCCTGCCGACGTGTTGCGTTTGGAGATGCTGGGAGGTCCGTTGCCTCAATCGCCATCCGATTGCTCCGAGGTCTTGGCGCTGCTCGACGATATCGGGTCGCCCGCAACGGTGGCGACGTCCGGAGGCCGCTATTTCGGATTCGTAGTCGGTGGAGTACTACCTGCGGCTTTAGCAGCGAACTGGCTGGCTAGCGCATGGGACCAGAACGCGGCAATGCAGGTAATGTCTCCAGTGGCTGCAAAGTTGGAAGAAATTGTTCTGGGTTGGATGGTGGAACTACTGGGTCTGCCGCCCGGGTCGGGGGCGGGCTTTGTTACCGGCACGACAATGGCAAACTTCTCTGCTTTAGCCGCAGCGCGGACCGCGCTCCTAAAGCGCGCTGGATGGAATGTTGAAGAAGACGGACTGTTTGGTGCTCCCCCGTTTCAAGTGGTAGTGGGAGATGAAGTTCACGTGTCGGTGCTGAAGGCGCTATCGATGCTGGGACTAGGGCGTGCGCGACTCACACGGGTTCCGACCGATGACCAGGGACGGATACGTCTGGAGAGTCTGCCTCCGTTCGACGAGCACACGCTGGTCTGCATTCAGGCCGGAAACGTTAACACCGGTGCATTTGATCCTGCTGAGGAAATCTGCACCCGCGCGCATAAGGCAGGTTCCTGGGTACACGTGGATGGGGCATTCGGTCTATGGGCAGCCGTTTCACCGCATTATGCACCTCTGCTCGCTGGCGCTGGCGCGGCCGACTCATGGGCAATAGATTGCCACAAGTGGTTGAATGTGCCCTACGATTCCGGTGTCGCAGTGGTGCGTACGTCGGAGCACCTCCGCTCAGCGATGACGCTAACTGCCGCGTATCTGGCGCCGGGTGATGGGCGGGAGCCTTGGCACTATGTGCCGGAGGCGTCGCGACGGGCGCGGGGAGTTGAGTTGTGGGCAGCAATGCGCTCACTTGGCCGCAACGGGCTGCGCGACATAGTTGAGCGAAACTGCCGACAGGCGAAGATGTTTGCAGATCGTTTGCGCGAGGCAGGGTTTGCCATTTTGAACGACGTGGTCTTGAACCAGGTATTGGTGTCGTTCGGTAAAGCTGAGGAGACGCGGAGGGTCATTGCGGACATCCAGAAGGAAGGGACCAGTTGGTGCGGTGGAACGCTGTGGCATGGGCACACGGCGATGCGGATCAGCGTGTCCAGCTGGGCTACTACAGATGAGGACGTCGAGCGCAGCGCATCAGAGATGACTCGAATAGCAAGAAGGTAGCCACAAGCGGTTGTTATGATTCGCAGCTTGAAAGCCACGCCTGCCTACCGGCTCGTAGGACCTGGCTCCCAACCGGCTGAACAATTCCACTCCCGCGCCCTCCATTTCGTTTCTGCTCCAGCGGACGTTGAACAGCTCTGGCGATTCAGACTCGGGTTAACGCTGCTCAAGGCCCCCTGCAGGAAAGATACGAGATCCCAAAGCCCGTCAGGGATTTGAACCTTTCGTCGCGGTCGGATCCGAGCATCAAAGCATACGCAGTTCCAGATTTCTCGGAGGCTTCGTGAAACGACATGTTCTCGCAGGGACTCTCTTTTCCCATCAGGCACGTTACAATCCGTGCCAATCAGAGCTGAATGGCTGATTAGCGAATGCTGCGGCGATATTTGCGATTTGATTGGGAAGCATACGGAAGCCCAGTGCGGCGCTCGTGGATCGACAATCCATAGGTCAACGGAGGCGACAGGTGAAGAAGGTAGTGTTGGCTAGTTTTCTGGTGTTGATGGTCTTGGGAGTTGCCTACAACTGGGCGCATCGTTCTGCTGGGACTACGGGTGAGGCGGAAGTGCTTGCGGCCAGCGGGGAGAACGGACATGCGCAGGCCGGAGCGGGAGTAGCAACCAGGGTGAATTGGGTGACGGTTCGCGATACCCGGGAGCGGGCATTTTCAATCCAGGTACCGCAGGGCTGGAAGACCTATGGCGGGCTGTTTCGTTTCAGCGCGATAGACGCGCGGTCAGTTGTGGATATGACTTCGCCGGATGGGCTAACGAATCTCCGCCTGGGGGACTCGACGGTTCCACCATACAAGGTGCCGGGCCCGTTTCTGAAGATGGGGCCGGGTGTGGCGTCCTATGCCGTAGGTAATGTGTTCGCGACTAAGTACGGGCAGGCACGGTTCGTCTCTATGTGCCAGGGACTGAAGTTGACGAAGAGCGACGCGATGACGCCAAAGTATCATCCTGCAGGTGGAGGGATGACTCGGACGACGGCAGGCGAGGCATTCTTTAGCTGCACCGCAAATGGCGCGCCGATGTCTGCGTACGTGTATGCGGAGACAACTCTATTGGGGCCTGGAGGGCCCGGTTCGAGTTGGTTGGTTGTGGCGCTGGGTAGCGTGATCGCTCCGGCGCAGCAGGAGACCGCGGCAATCGCCATGTTGCAACATGCTGGGGACTCTTTCGTGTTGAACCCGGCGTGGACGCAAATGCAGAACCAGTTGAACCAACAGGCAATCCGGCAGCTTGACGCCTCAACGCAGGCAACAATTGCGGCCACCAATTCGGCGGTTGCGCATCAGCGGGCGATGATCAGCGCGCTGCAAAACGACAGCTTCAACGACGTGATCAACGGGGTCCAGGAAACAAAGGATACTGCGACCGGACAGCGATACATCGCGCCGCTGGGCACGGGTGGAACGCAGTGGGTGCGCGACAGCAAAACCGTGGTGGAGTCGGGGCTGTCACCAGGCGCGGGGTTCGATCGACTAACGCCGGTCAGCCATTAATTCAGTCCTGCGCGGCGATGGTTCGCACACTGCACCTTACGCGGCTGGCCTGGAGCGCATTTAGAGTGCGGGCAACCGTCAAGAATGAGTCAATCGGCGACGGTCAATGAAGGCCACAGAGAACGGAGTGTCGCCACATCCGGGCCTGTCAGTAACGGAATTGATGGCCGCTGGATAGCAGTGTTCCGGGCACATTGGATTGTTAGCCCGAGTCGGCCGCATCGTGGAGCAACTCGGGCAGATTCAATGGAAATTTTCCGATCCGACCCGCCGCATCCGCAGTTACGTTGTCTCTGCGACAGGCCACTACGGCGTTTGAACTAAGCCGCTAGCGCGGCGGACGCTAGCGTGTGGTGGTCCCCCAACGTTTTCTCCGGTGTAACGTGTGGGTCACAAGGAGGTTACTGTGACCCGACTCAGGAAGCTGATGCTGGACGAACTCCAGCGTCGTAACTACGCCAAGAGCACCGTCCGATCCTACATTCACGCCGTGCAGGACTTCGCAAAGTACTTTCACAGCTCGCCAGAGCGTCTCGGTCCCGAGCATATTCGCGAGTATCAGGTTCATCTGTTTCGAGACCGCAAGCTCTCACCGGGTACGATCTCCAGCCGCACTTCTGCCCTGCGATTTCTGTTCATCAAGACACTAAGACGTCCCTATATTCCCGACGACATTCCCGTGCCGAAGCGGCAGAGACGGATGCCAATCGTATTGAGTGTAGAAGAGGTAGAACGGCTCATTGCTTCTGCCCGCAACCTGATGCATCGCACCATGCTGATGATGTTGTATGCAACTGGGCTGCGCCGGGCCGAGCTCTCCCATCTCAAGGTTTCCGACATCGACAGCGAGCGAATGGTCATTCATGTCCGCCAGGGAAAGGGTGGACGTGACCGCGACGTGTTGTTATCCCCGAAGCTGCTGGAGACCCTGCGCGAGTACTGGCGCTGGATGAAACCGCAAACATATCTGTTCCCAGGTACGGTCAACAACTGGCGAGCCGACGTGCCCATTACGGAGAAGATCATCTGGACTGCCGTGGCCGAAGCTGCGAAGCGAGCCGGTATCGCGAAGCGCGTGTCCCCTCATACGCTGCGCCATAGCTTTGCCACTCACATGCTGGAAGCCGGCGCCGACCTACGCACCATCCAGGTACTGCTCGGGCACTCGAAGCTGGACCACACCACCGTCTATCTCCATTTGTCCCGGCGCCATCTGCAGGCAGTTCCCAGCCCTCTGGAAGCTATCGAGGTGTCCAACCCCAATGCGGTGAAGCGCTCTAGAAAACTGCAGAAGCGATGAGCCGGCCCACCCTCGAGGTGGCCGACATCGTCCGAGCAGCAGGCAACAGGTATTGGGAGCACCACGGAACACACCTTGCATGGCAGCATCGCAAGGTGCTCGATGCCATCGTCCGATGTCGCACTGCGGCCTTGGGCGGCCATCGTGATCAGTGCACGTGCTGCGGCCATCAGGCCATCTCGTACAACTCGTGCAGGAACAGGCACTGTCCCAGATGCCAAGGGAACGCACGCGCCAGATGGATGGCGGCGAGAGCAGCGGAGCTGTTACCGGTGCCGTACTTTCATATCGTCTTCACGCTGCCACACGAACTCTCTGCTCTCACTCTGCAAAACAAGCGACTGCTTTACGATCTGCTCTTCCGAACCAGCGCCGCCACACTGCTGGAACTCGCCCGTGACCCGAAGCATCTGGGAGCAGAGATCGGATTCCTTGGCGTGCTCCATACCTGGGGACAGAACCTTCAGCATCATCCTCACATCCATTACGTCGTTCCTGCTGGCGGGCTTGCTCCGGATGGCTCCAGATGGATCGCGTCGTCGAACCGCTTCTTCCTGCCCGTCGGCGCACTCAGCCGGGTATTCCGCGGCAAGTTCACCGCCGGGCTTCGTCAGCTCTTCCAGCGACACAAGCTTCAGTTCCGCGGCTCACTCCGGAGTCTCGCCGAGCCACATTGCTTCCGCAGGTATCTGCGACAGCTTTTCAAAGAGAACTGGGTGGTCTACGCCAAACCACCTTTCGGCGGTCCCGAACACGTTCTGCATTATCTCTCGCGCTATACCCATCGAGTCGCGATCTCTAATCATCGACTCGTTGCCTTCCAGAATGATCGAGTTTCATTTCGATGGAAGGACTATGCCCACGGCGGCAAGCAGAAGATCATGACTGTTTCCGCCGATGAGTTTCTGCGCCGATTCCTGATCCACGTTCTGCCGAGAGGCTTAGTCCGCATCCGCCACTTCGGATTCTTCGCTAACCGCAGGCGCGGGGATGCGCTCTCACGCTGCCGTATTCTACTCGGTGGAGCGACCTGCGCCAGCGATCCCCAGATTACTACCCAGTCGCGCTGTCCTGTCTGCGGAAACCGCATGCTCATCATCGCACGCCTCACCAGCAGCCAACTCTTCTTCCGGTCGATCTCGATACTCCCGGTTCCACGGAGGTGCACCGTTGATAGCTCCTGACAGATCCTTGCCACACCGGGGTTCCAGCAACGTCTCTTTACGGGTGTGTTCAAACATGCCACAAGCTCGTGCGCTCACTTGCCGACTTCGCCTCGCAAGTGCATACCCAGCGCCTCTCGCAGAGACACTGCTACAACTGCGAAAACCGACTCGACGGCTTTGGCTGCCATGCGCTATTGCTACGAGACCGCCCTCTGACCAACAAAAGCAAAACCAAAACCCATAGGCCTGACCGCGTCCGCCGCAAACACTAGCGGCTCAGTTCAAACGGCCCTATCGAAACTGCCCCGACAATGGAAATCCGCGCGCACCCACACGTCTTCTGCCGGGGCAGTCCCGATAGGGTTCTAACGTTTATCGTTACCGACTGAAAATGTGGCTATCGCAAACCGGTTGCGATACAGTTGCTACGTGAATTGGGGGTACGTGTCTCCCATGACTGAGACGACGGAAAGCTTCAGACCAGCGCTCTACTACCCGTACATCCACATCCGAAGCGAGGACTGGCTTAAGGCCACGCTCCTGTGCGTACCCGTCGTTAAGCGCCTGATCCCCGAGAACTACGACCCTGAAGACACCGGTGACATTGCCCCATACGCGAAAATCGCAGGTCCCTATGGCGAACTTTTGCAGCGAGTACCTGCCTATAGCGTCGCTGCAGATCAGGCGCAACAGGAGCTTTTCGGTAAGATTCGCGATAACCTTGACACCATTAAAGAGGCGTACGGCAGGGCAAAAGCACCCGCGGTCGACGAGTACTGGATTCACGATGCTAAATTTTCGGGTTCTCTCCTGGGGTATCTGGAAGATGAAGGTCTGGCATGGAAGAGCGCTGATCCGAACGCGTATGGCCAAAGGAACTGGTACGCGCTTCATCCGACTCTGGGCAAAGCGGTCATGACGTGCATTGGCCTGAGTACAGCGCGCGACAGCGATCTCGACATCGTGACAGCGGACGGTAAATACCACGAAGCGCTGCTGGCCACAGACGAAGACGATATCTTTGACGCCCTTTTACGTCAGCACAGATTGCAAAAGCTGACCGCAGATTCAGAAGCCCGCCGCGATCTGGGTCAACTTGTGATTGCTCTTGCCGGAATCAATCTCAAGGCGCTTCCCGCGGACCGAATTCCCGAACTCCAGGCATCGAAGAGGTTCGCCGCCTTCGGCAACCTGCTGCGGAGGAGCGCAAGCACAATCGACAAGAACACCGACGAAGCCACATACAATCGCGAGCTCGAGGCCGAGGCGGAAGAAATCGTCGATGCATGGCGTGACGCCGTCAACGAAACCAGCAAAGACCTGCGGGAAGCTGTGTTTGAGAGTGTCGTGCTCGGGTCTGAGGTGGTCAAGACGCTGGTGAAGGGTCCCGAGGTATATGAACTAATTGCCGTTGGCGGATTCGGTCTGTGGCGCGTGGGCGATAAGGTCAAGCGTTACGTGGAACGCCGTCAAAAGAGCAATCATTTTCTCAGCCAAATCAGCAATGCCGAGTCAAAGGTTCTTCGCCTGCAATTTCCGCTTGGCCTTTAGCGATCCATGGTGGACTCGATAGACTGGACTCGGCAATGTGCTCACTCATTCAGGGTTAGTACCGCGAAGTCGGCCAGCGTTCACGATTCCTGTCAGAGCGGGTACCGAACGCATGTCCAATCGGCCTTTATAAGAACTAGCGTCTCAGACTGGCCATGCGCGTGAGAGCTCTACCAAACTGGCGGCCGAATCTGTATACAGTTAATCTTTACAGGTTACCTGTAGACATGAGACATTGATCTGGTGAGCAATCGAAAATCTTCTATTCAGACCGGGCTTGCTTCGACGCTTGCTGTCGAGATGCGTACTGTATTCCGCAAGCTCAAGCTGCGTGTACGCGAGCATGGTGGCGGCAACAATCTGCCGCCGTCGCAGGCTTCCGTTCTTCTCCGACTCGAAAAGGATGGTGCGGCCACGGTTTCAAGTCTGGCGCGAGCGGAAGGGATGCGTCCGCAGTCCATGAGTGCCATAGTGACGCCGATGCAGGAGTCGGGCCTTGTGAGAGGTGCACCTGACCCGAGCGACGGACGGCAGATTCTGATGTCTCTGACGCCCAAGTGCCTGAAGTTGCTTCAGGAGGGCAGGGCCGCGAGACAGGACTGGCTCACCACGACTATCTCGCAGAAGCTTTCGGTTCAGGAGCAGGAGAAGCTTCAGGCGGCACTCGAACTGCTTGCGCGGCTTGTCGAGGATTGAACCCGCTGCGCCCCGCCTTTACCCATGCCAACTTCGTATTCGAGGAGAAGAACCGATGCCACTGACTATGCTTGACCCCAACACCGCATTGATCGTCATTGATCTGCAGAAAGGGATCGTCAGCGGAAACTTCATTCATCCCGTCGGCGAGGTCATTGCCCAGACGCGCGCGCTGATAGATGTATTCCGTGCGAAGAACCTTCCAGTCGTGCTGGTCAATGTGACGGGACGACCGGCAGGGCGGACGGAACAGGGTCCGCGCAGCAACACATCATTTTCCGAGGGATGGACCGACCTTCTGCCGCAGCTGGATCAGCAACCGAGCGATATTGCCGTCACCAAGCGAAGCTGGGGCGCGTTCGCCACCACGGATCTTGAACACCAGCTTAAGGCGCGAGGCGTTACCCAGGTTGTTGTAACTGGTGTGGCGACATCCGTTGGCGTTGAGGCAACCGCTCGCCAGGCCTACGAGCAGGGTTTCAATGTGACGCTCGCACTCGATGCAATGACCGATACCCGCCAGGAAGCGCACGAGTACAGCGTCAGAAATGTCTTCCCTCGGGTCGGTGAGACTGGGTCTACACAGGAAATCATTTCGCTCCTCGAAGCAAGGAACTCTGCATTATGAATTGGCTTTGGCTTGTATCGTATTTCTTTGGGGGCGCTTTTGCGGCAAACGCCATCCCTCATTTTGTCGCTGGCACTATGGGACATCCCTTCCAGAGTCCCTTCGCCAAACCATCCGGCAAAGGGCTCTCGTCTTCAACGGTCAACGTTGTATGGGGATTCTTCAACGCGGTGGTTGGGTATCTGCTGGTCGCGCACGTCGGTGCTTTCGATCTGCGGGCGACACCCCACATCCTCGCGTTCGGCCTGGGCGCGCTGCTTATCAGCATCTTTTCCGCGCGTCACTTCGGTCAGTTCTATGGGGGCAACACGCCGTCGCGCCCATGAAGAACCCAGTGTCCGGTACCTTCGTTCCCTGAGGAGCTTCAACTTCCGCTTGTGGACGGCTGGTGCTTTGGTTTCCAACGTCGGTACCTGGCTGCAGCGCGTCGCTCAGGACTGGCTCGTGCTGACGCAACTTACCCATCGAGATGCGTCAGCGCTGGGCATTGTGATGGGTCTGCAGTTCGCCCCGCAGCTCCTCTTTCTGCCCTGGACGGGATTGGCTGCGGACCGGCTCAATCAGCGCAAGCTCCTGATGCTGACGCAGGCCACGATGGGCGTGCTCGCGCTCATGCTGGGAGTTCTCACGATCGCAGGAGTCCTCCGACTCTGGCATGTGTATGTGTTCGCTTTCCTGTTTGGGGCCGGGGCTGCGCTGGATGCCCCGGTGAGGCAGACCTTCGTGGCAGAGATGGTCGGCGATGAGGACCTTCCCAACGCCGTCGCATTGAACTCAACCTCCTTCAATGCTGGCCAGATGATTGGTCCCGCCGTTGCCGGTTTGCTGATTGCAAAGGTTGGCATCGGCTGGGCTTTTCTTCTAAATGGAATCTCGTTCACGGCAGTGCTGCTCTCGATGTCGTTCTTCCGTCTCTCAGAACTGCGTGCAAGCGTCAGAGCGCATCGCGCTACGTCTGGATTTCTAGAAGGGTTTCGCTATGTGTGGAGAAGACCGGACCTCAGGGCGATCCTGGTCATGTTGTTTCTGATCGGCACCTTTGGATTCAACTTTCCGATATTCATCTCTACGATGGCCGTCAATGTTTTCCACTCCGACGCACGTGCTTTCGGTCTGCTCTCCTCCATCATGGCCGCGGGCTCACTTTCGGGAGCGTTGTTTGCTGCCAACCGAAAAAGACCGGGTTTAGTGTCTCTGTCGATGGGAGCCGGTGTCTTCGGGCTGGGCTGTACCCTCGGTGCGCTCGCGCCGGGATACTGGTGGTTTGCGGCCGCTCTCGCGGTTAGTGGTGCGGCTGTGCTGATCTTCGCTAATGGCACGAACAGCATCATGGTCCCCTTTCATGAGGCTCTTCTGCAGCTGATCTGGTAAGCGCGCGAAGTACGAGTTAGATAAGAGTTCGGTACGAATTTGGTCGGCTGCTACCTCAAAATCATGGGTCTTTTCCATGGCACCGAAATTTTGGAATAGCTGCTGACGTTCCTTGCATTCCCGCAGTCGCATGACCAGTACACGCGCGCGGGATTCATCCTCCCCAACACTCTCCGTGCCCAGATAGAACATCATTAAGCCGGTTTGAACAAGACTGCGGACAAGTGGAGCTAGGGAGCTAAAGTCCCAATGTGTTCCGGCTGTATTCTCGGGGCTCCCAGGACACATATGAAGCATGCTTATAGCAGCAGAGCACAGGCGAGTGAATAGCATCAAAGCCCAGTATTCCCGAGGGGAGTCCGCTGGGTGTCCGGAGGTTTTCTGGGAGAGGTCGATCGCATGCTCTACCGCGGCAATGTACCTCGGGAGCACGGTCCAGTAGTGTTCGGCTACTGATTGCGGAAGTTGATTGTCACTTTCGGTCATGGTTCGTTACTCAGCGCTGGCATAAGAACAAGGAGGGCCAATAGCGGAGCCTGATGTGATTCGGCACCTCGCATCAGCATACTCTGGTGTGAGCAGCTGTCATCATCGGTCGGCTGGCACTCTGTGGCACTGACATTGGGGGACAGTGGGGATTTCAATGCAGCGGACTCGCTTGCGGATGTCGACTATTCAGAAAGTTAGTGAGATTACTACCCGGAAGTCGGCATCGAGCTAGGTTTTCGAGGTCGGACTGATGCCGCCGAATGGACGGCAGGGTCCGGGCCCGGAGCACCGCAATCCAACTCTCCAGCCACGCGCTTTACACTCTGGTTACCGTGCCGCAGCGACAACAATAATGAAGGCGATGGTACTCGGTCATGCGTTTAGGGAAATACCGAAGATTCCAATAGACGTGGTACGCGCTCAGATACAGCCCAAACCAGCCCAGAAGAAAGCAGAACACCATCACTCGGCCGCTCACTGCCATTGGCAGGTAGTCCACGTATACGGCAAATGTTCCGCCAGCTGCGATGACCAACAGAAAGAGTGCCGGAAATAGGGCTTTCTTGTGGGGTGGAGCGCACAACTTGGCCATTTCCGTTTGTCTCCATGTTTTCTGGTAGGAATGCTTGAAGAATAACCCCTTCATTGAGACCGCAGTTGATGTGCCCTGCGCGTACATCGTAGCGAACGCTTTAAGCTGTGGACTTCCGCAACTGTTGCAGCGGAATGGATTGGCGGTGCCGCGTGTCGGCCGATACATTGGGAGGCTCTCTTTTCCGGACGATTGCCGCGGCGTTTTTGACCTACCTCCGTTGCGGCCATTGATTCCGGTCCCGTTCAGCTTCGACAACTCATCATCCCGGAAAGTCTCTGTGAGCCGTTCGCTGTAGCGCTTGGACATCGTACTCCCCTGCGCAAAACTTTTGTTTTTGTCCTACCGTGGTGATAATGATAATTTCATAGCTTACATATGATACCTATATTTTATCACGAAGCGAATCCGATTGTGGTCACCCCTGATCTTTTCAATCGAATGGTGTGGGGTACACATTGTCAGGGCCTCCAGCGGCGAGTCGTGAGTTACGATTTCTACCTGCACGGCCTGCGCAGATTCAAAGGGGAGTTGCTCGAGTGCGGACATATTGTGGTTCCGAGTGACGGATCTCGGTACAAGCACAGGCGCTGCCCGCTGTGCCAGGGGATCCGCACCCAATGCGCACCGTGAACTGCAGCGCATTGGGCGCGGATCTACTTCAAAGGCATGTGTGGGCGGACTTCAGGATTTACCGTGAGGAGCGTGGAAAGCTGCTCGACTCGCGGGAGTTCTGGGTCAATTCTTGCTAGGAATAATTGTGGACTTCTTGACCTGACCAACGACGGCGAATTTGTTCTGGACTGCGTAGTAGGTGATCAATACCCGCACGGCCTCGCTTCGATTATTGGAACTAAAGAGGTGTTTTGCGTAGATAAGCAGCAAAGCATTCTCCTCGGGAGTCCAGTCAAGGCGCAACTGCGAGAAGCGCTGTCCGCTCTCGAAGGAAAGATTGCTCCAAACCTCCTGGTAGAACTTTGTGACGTCCACCAGCTTGATCTTCTTCTCGAGGGCAAGCCCCACGATCATTTTGGATGCTTTTACTTTGGTCAGCTGGAACTTGTGTCTAATCTTCTCAAGGAGTGTCAGTGTCAGTTCATCCAGAGAGGTACAAGCCTTGATGAGCTGTGGAGCGTCGGGATCTTTGATTCTAGGCATAATGGCTTTCCTTGCCGAGTTATTTCTGGTGCGATCATACATCGGATATGACTACTAGAACAATAATTATGTATACATTGCGACATTTTTGCGTCAGACGCCCATGAGGGGGAATTCATGGGCTCATGTCTGTCGCTAAAAATTGCTGAGGCTATAAATCCCACGCCTCGGTGGGTGGCATGATTTTGTTTGCAATAGGTAGAGTCTGGAGGACATCGAGGTCGGAAAGCCGGACAAGTGTGCCCATGAGTTGCAGCAGGTTGACTTCGTCAGAAGTGAGTCGGAGCGTCTTCTTTGACCAAAGGGCTTGGAGCCTGGCAGTGAGTGGCGCAATCAGTGCCTCACGCTGCTCTTGAACGGTGAGTGGTTTGCCTTGTTGATGTTCGGCGGTGTTCGGCGGATTCGCAGACGTGCAAGGCGGTTCAGTCCTGCTCATTTACAAAATCTCCCCTTTTCGCGAATCTGCCTGTAACGGATAAAGGATTCACGTGCCGCAATTGTAAACAGGAGATGACTGCTGCGTAAGTTACCCGCGTAACCGGAAGCAAAAAACGTTACAATAGTTTACATAGTCTTGCTATGTTACATTCACAAACAGGGAAGCTCCGAGCGTGCTCCTCACAGGGGGGCTTTTTCTTTAATACTCTTGACCGTATATACCATCGGAGGTATAGTCATACATGAAGTGGCAAGTTCTGATTGGAGACGAGTTTGAGCCGGAGTTCTTCGCGCTTCCAAATGATGTGCAGACGGAAATTCTGGCGTTAGCCAGACTGCTCCAACAGTTCGGGCCGCAACTGGGGCGTCCCCGCGTGGACACGCTGAACGACTCCAGACACCCGAATATGAAGGAGCTGCGCTTCGATGCAGCCGACGGTGTCTGGCGCGTGGCCTTCGCCTTCGATCCGAAGCGCAAAGCGATTCTGTTGGTTGCGGGCGATAAATCCGGTGGCGGCGAAAAGCGGTTCTACAAAGAACTGATCCGAAAGGCTGATATTCGATTCGACGCTCATCTGGATCGAGTGAAGAAGAAGGAGAAGAAGTAGCCATGGCCAGAAATGTGGATGATGTCATCAAGAAGCTCAGCCCTGCTCGCCGCAAGAAGGTCGAGACGCGCGCCGCTGTTCTGATCGCAGAGGAAATGACGCTGCAAGAGCTGCGCCAAGCGCGCAAGCTGACGCAGGTGCGCATGGCCAAAAGTCTCGGCATCGCGCAGAAGCAGATCTCAGAGATCGAAAAGCGTACAGATATGCACATCTCAACCCTACGCCGCGCCGTTGAAGCTATGGGCGGAAGCTTGTCCCTTGTCGCTCAGTTTCCTGACCGGGCGCCGGTCGCGCTTGCGGGTATCACGACGATGGACGCCGACCGCCTAACCCAATCCAGCAATCGCCGCAGGTCGCACACGGCAAGAACATAGCTGGGATGGTGCTGGTAGAATGCCTAATTTCGTTCAAGCAGCGCACCGATATGCAGTTTTCGCGCCGAGTCGCTTTCAGAAATGGACATTGTTTCTCACGAGTAGAGAGCGCGCACGATCAGCGCGGCAAGCGGAAGCATCGCCAGAGTGCTCCCTTGCAGCCCTCCTCCGCCACAGAGTTTCGAGGGTCCGTTGGGGGTCCGATTAGTCGTCATCCCCCGGTTTTTGAGATCACGAGACTGCCTCTCGCGTCATCTAAGTTATTGATTTATCGAGGACTTAGTGGGTTCGAGTCCCACTACCCACCCCAAGCAACCTTGGTTGCGAGCGTCGCGAAGTGGTAATCCTGGACGATTACAACCGGGTGCTCCACCTCGGCCATCTCCTCCAGCAAAGCGTCTGCAAAAAGTGAATTTACCTCTTTGTAGCTCTGCCAATTTGCCGATCGAAAGGTTGGCCGGGTGTGGGCGATGTGCCACAATGGCCAGAGTCCCTCATTGAAAAAACCAAGATAGTAATCTTCTTCGATAGTAATCTTCTCGATAGTAACCTTCTTCCTGCTCACGGCTTAACCACACCCGACGAAGAGTGTAGCGTGGATTCTCCGGCGGTACGCGGAGACAGTCGCGCTCGTTTACGGTTTCACGATCTGCGTCACGTGCGGGCGCGGCAGCGTGGTCGAGTTTCGTTTCACGCTTTGCACCTGCTCCGATAGAATCATCTCTACCCAATGCGCCATGATGAGATTCTCGGACTGCTGCACTATCTCCTTTCTCCCGGTGAGGAACCCACGCTCATTTGGGCGGGAGGGTGGGAGTTGGCGTTCTGGGCGCTGGTTCTTCTGATCACGGTGCTTCTGCTGCTCTTCCGTCCGTCGTGGCTCATCCGCGCAGAAGACAGCTTTCGTCGCCTCAGCCAGCACCGCACCGCGTGTATCTGGACGATTGGAGGCGCGGTCATCGCCCTCCGGACCATGCTCCTGCCGCTGATCCCCGTTCCTGTTCCGGTTATTCTGGATGAGTTCAGTTACCTGCTGGGAGCCGACACTTTTGCCTCCGGTCGCCTCACCAACCCACCTCATCCGATGTGGGTTCATTTCGAGACCTTTAATGTCAACATGCAGCCGACGTATCAGTCCATGTATCCGCCGGCGCAAAGCCTGGTCCTAGCCCTGGGCCAGAAGCTGACGGGAGAGCCCTGGGTCGGCGTGCTGCTGAGCGTAGCCGTAATGTGCGGCGCTTTTTGCTGGATGTTGCAGGGCTGGATGCCGCCGCAGTGGGCGCTTCTCGGTGGCATGTATGCGGTCGTCCGCTATGGCATCTTTTCGTACTGGATCAACTCCTACTGGGGCGGGGCTGTGGCCGCGCTCGGCGGTGCATTGCTGCTCGGGGCGCTTCCTCGATTGCGCCGCAAAATCACATGGCAACACGGCATCGTCTTCGTTGTCGGCCTCGTGATCCTGGCGAACAGCCGCCCTTTTGAGGGATTGCTGTTTGCCCTGCCGCTCTGCCTTGCGGTGGTGTGGCTTATCTTCCGAAGTGGGCGCTCCGGGCTTCCACGGCGCCAGTTGCTGGCGCGAGTGGTGATGCCGTGCCTGCTGTTGCTGGGGCTGGCCTGCGCCTGGATGCTGTATTACAACTGGCGCGGCACCGGCAACGCACTACAGATGCCCTACACGCTCAACCAGGCGACCTATCACGTCAGCAAGCCTTTCTACTTCCAGCCGCCCGCGCCGATTCCCAAGTACCACAATCCACAGATGCGGACGTTCTACATGTTTCACGAGTATCCGGATCTGCTTCTGTCCCGCTCCCAATGGGGAGTTCAACTGCTGATGGAACGGAAGTTTTTCTGTTACTACGTGGCCCTGGCGTGGCCTCTTCTGCTCCTCTTCATCCCAGGCCTGCTGCTGGCGGCACGCAGCCCGGAGCTGCGGGTGGTCTTCCTGGCGGTGGTTCTCCTGCTGCTGGGACTCACGATGCAACTGTGGCCGGCCCACGGACATTACGCGGCTCCTGCCTCGGGGGCTGTTCTCCTGATCCTGTTGCATGTTCTTCGCCAGCTTCGCACGGCCCACAATTCGACCCGGCTCCCCTGGTTCGCGCGGGCCATTGTGTTGAGCCTGTTCCTGTGGATGCTGGTGCCAATCAGCGACCGGCTCTGGAATCCATACTCGCTGGAGAACTCAACCCCCAGCGACCGCGCCACCTTGCCCAAGGAAATCGACCGCGAAAGATTACAGGCGCAACTCAGCCGCCTGCCCGGCCAGCACCTCATTCTGGTGCATTACCACCGGCGCGACGTTCCTAGTAAGGAATGGGTCTACAACCGGGCAGACATCGACGCCTCCAAAATTGTCTGGGCCCGCGACATGGGGTTCCAAGCCAACCAGGAGCTGCTGCGTTATTACGCAGGCCGTCATATCTGGTACGTGGACCGCTCCAGCGGTTCCTTGCTCATGCCCTACGCCAGCGCTCTCTCGTTGGAGCACCCGGCGAGTGGGTTGCTTTCGGGTAATTAACCTCATTACGAAAGGCACGTATCATCTTCCCGGGCGACGGTTCAGGGGTAAACTCAATCCATCTTCTCTGAAGTGCGGGGGGTAAAATGCGCAAACTCGGCGCGCTGCTGAAGCGCCCTGTTTTCACCGCGGGCGCTTACGCGATCATCTCGTGGATTTGGATATCGGTTTCTGTCGCGCTGGTTCATCAGGCCGGGCTGAGTCATCGGCTTGAAGAGTTGATCAGCGTCGTGAAGGGATCTATTTTCGTAGCCGTGACGGCTCTGCTGATTTACTCGCTACTCCGCCTTGCCAACAGAGAACTCGCAAGTGCAGCTCGGGCAGAGGACGCCCGAACGGAGTCCGAAAAACGGTTTCTGGCGCTAGTAGACAATGCTCCAGTTCTGGTATGGATGGCAGACGCCGACGGGAAGTGTGACTATTTCAACAAAGGGTGGCTGACGTTCACTGGGCGCAGCCTTGAGCAAGAGTTGGGAATGGGCTGGACCGAAGGCGTCCACCCGGACGATGTGGGGCGTTGTCTCGACGCCCATTGGGCGGCTGTCGACGCGGGTCAGACATTAACCGTGGAGTACCGCCTTCGCCGCCACGACGGCCAGTATCGCTGGGTACTCAACAACGGAGTGCCGCGTCTGACGGAATCTGGCGTGTTTGCCGGGCACATCGGGAGTTGCGTTGATATTTCCGACCATAAGGAAGCAGCGGCAGCTATGGTGCTGGTCAACGCCATGCTCCTTAGACGGACCCAGGATGCGACAGCCCGCCTCGCGGCTATCGTAGAGGGCTCGGAAGACGCGATTCTAGGTTACAAACTGGACGGCGTCATCACTGACTGGAACCAGGCGGCTGCGCGGCTATATGGGTATTCCGCCGAAGACGCAATCGGGAGCTATGTATCCATGCTAGTTCCCCCAAGCCGCGCAGGCGAATCGACGAAGATTCTGAACGCCGTGGCTGCCGGAAAACGAATCCGGCAGTTTGAAACGGTTCGACAGAAAAAAGACGGCAGTTTGATCGATGTCTCATTCAGTATCTCTCCGATTACCGGGCAAGACGGAAGCATCATCGGCGGCTCAGCCATTGTGCGGGACATAACCAAACGCAACCGGACGGCGGAGGCTTTGCGGCGGAGCGAAGAGCGGTTTCGGCTCGTGGCACGCGCGACCAAGGATGTTCTCTGGGATTGCGACATTCGGAGTGGAAGGACGTGGCGCAGCGAGACCTTCTGGGAACACTTCGGGTATCTGCCGAGGCACCCGGAACCTGGGGTGGAAGCTTGGAAGGCACTGGTGCACCCTGAAGATCGGGATCGGGTTTGGAATGGATTCCAGACTGCACTGTTACGGCAATCTGCTTCCTACGAGGTCGAGTATCGCCTTTGCCGTGCGAACGGCTCCCATGCAATCGTCATGGCTCGCACATACATCGTTTACGACAAAGCTGGAGCGCCGGTACGTGCCATCGGCACCATCACAGACATGAGCGACCGTCGTGAATTGGAGGAGCAGTTCCGGCAAGCGCAAAAGATGGAAGCGGTGGGGCGGCTGGCAGGAGGTGTCGCGCATGATTTCAACAATCTTCTGATGGTCATCACCAGTTACACCGAGATGATGGTTGAGCAACTTGGCCCCCAGGACAAACTTCGCAGGAATCTTGCTCAAGTGCTCAAGGCCGCGGATAGAGCTGCTAGCCTGACCCAGCAATTGCTGGCATTCAGCCGCAAACAGGTACTCTGTCCGCAAATCATTGACCCGAATTCCGTAGTGGAAGATGGCTTGAAGATGATCCAGCGCCTGATAGGCGAGGACATCGAACTGAACGTTTCGCTCGCCAAGCCGTTGTGGGCGGTGAAGGCTGATCCAGCGCAGATCGTTCAGGTCGTGATGAATCTGTGTGTAAACGCCCGCGATGCGATGCGCAATGGCGGCGAGTTAACGATTAAAACCGAAAATATCTCTGTCGATGCGGAAGCCGTGAGAGAACGGCCCGCCTTTGTTCCGGGCAATTATGCTTCGCTCACGGTGAGCGACACCGGAGCGGGAATGGACGTGGAGGTTCAAGCTCACATTTTCGAGCCATTCTTTACCACCAAGAAACTGGGAGAAGGAACCGGACTAGGGCTCTCCACGGTATACGGAATTGTGAAGCAAAGCGGAGGATATATCTGGGTCAACAGCGAACCCGGCCGCGGCAGTTCTTTCAGTATCTATCTTCCTGCCGTTGATAAACCACTGACCACGACCATCACACCAGAGGTCAAAAGCACCGAGGGTCGGGGCGAGACCATCCTGCTGGTTGAGGATGAAGAAGCCTTGCGAGAATCGATCTCCACCTACCTCTCTCTGCACGGATTTGAAGTGCTGGAGGCAGCGAACGGAGTCCAGGCGCTGCAAATCGCGACGCAGCACACGGAATCAATTCACATGCTGATCACGGACATGATTCTGCCAAAACTGAGTGGGACAGAACTCGCCCGGGAGATTGCCAAGATGTGTCCACACCTGATCACTCTCTACATCTCCGGGTACACCGATCGTGAATTGACCGACCTTGACACAGCACAATCAACGTCGAGATTCTTACAAAAACCATTTGCGTTGCGAACTCTTTTGGCTTTGATAGGGGAGATGACGGCGAAGCAAGGTGTAGAAGTTTAGAGGTACCACAGTGGTGCGGCCAACTCCAACGGCTTCGACCGCATACGAAGCGAGAGATTAAGTATTGAACTTCGAAGAGGAATGTCGACTGGCGGCGTGGGCTTCGCAATCGTGCAGTTCAAATTCTCGGCGGACTTTGGCACTAAAGCTCGCTCGCTCGCTTGGGGATTCTGGCAAAGGGCGGTTCCAACAACATCGTTCACAGAACCAGCCCGACCACTTTTCGGAAGCAGCAAAAGTCAGCCGACGTTCGTATTGCGACTCCATGACGCACGCCGTTCCGTTACCATTATACGTCTATAACTGGAAGCTATAATGCAAGCCGCGCGGATTTGAGCGTTCGCGCTTACGAAAACATTGTGGCGCGATGATAAGACGCGAGCCAAGAACTTGTCACAGCCGCTACGTCGCCGCGATACCTACAGCAGTGATTTACATCACTAACTCAGAACACGATTAGGTACACAATCCACAGTCAATTCTGTTCGCGAGGGAGCGGCTGGAAGCTGGAGCCGCAGCTCTGTTGCGGGCGCACTTGCAATCGTGATCGGCCTTCTGAGTTGGCTTGCTTCGACCGGGGTAATCCCCGGGGGATCGGTTTCCCATGAGAAGTTTGTCGCTACGAGATGCATTCGAACCGCGTCCAACAGCCACCGTTCTGATGGCACAGAATGATCCGGCGATGGCGCAGGCTTTATGGAACGATCTTCAAGCGCATTTCGACGGAGTTGTGGTGGCCGAGAACGCGTCGGAAGTGCGCCCATTGCTCCTGCGCCACCCTGGAGTGCGGATGGCAGTGCTCGACCTGGAAGTTGTGAACCTGGAAGATGTACGCGAGTTGACTCACACCTTTAGCGATCTGATTATTGTATGCACCCACCGCTCACCGGACGATCGGATGTGGACAGCCGCGCTGGCTGCTGGGGCAGTCGAATATTGTCATCCGGATGATATTCGCGCCATCCTGCGGGCACAGGCAGCGGCTTAAATCTTTGTGCAGTTGCCTTATCTTTCATCCAGGGTTGCAGCCGAGTCCACAACGACGGCGGCAACCGCACAATTGACCACAGGGCACGTTTTACCGGCGGTAGCTTACGCCACAATTGGAACAGCATGGACGCTGAAAAGACCATTGCCGAGATAGAGTGGCTGGAACATCTTTTTACGCTGCCGGACAACCGGCTGGTCCAAGAGCCGGACGAGAAAGCCGCGCATCATTGCCCAATTTTCGGCCCTGCCTCCCCAGGCGATCCGCTCTGCACTCGATGCGGCGGCTTACCACGTGATATGTTCGATGATTCGCGCGAGGAAAGTCCACTACAAATGGTGCACTATTATTGGGTACTGTGTGTTATAGCAGCCCTGATTTTGCTTGTCCTGTGTCTTCTAATCCGGTAGCAGACGGCGGCAGGTTTCATCGTCCCCCACGTATAAATCATCCGGCCTGCAAGCGAGATTTGACGCGTCGCCGCGGGATGCGGAGCCCGCGTCTGGTGATCGACCGCTGACGCATTGGCTGATCCGCACAGCCAGCTCTCGAATGCACGTTCCTGCTGCATGAAATTCCATCGGGAGTACACTACAGCCAAAAGGTTTTCAGCGCTTCCGCGGCAAGCAGGAGAAATTCCGATATGGGACAGACCATGGCGGATACAAATCTGTGCAAGAGAGACGGTGCGTGTGCGGCAGTTTGTGCGGCCAGAGCCCTCATCCTCGATGCGCAGGGATTTCCCGCGGAGGATCCGGATCGCAGTTGTATACTCTGCGGCCACTGCGTCGCCGTGTGTGCTTGCAATGCTCTAGTTCATAGCGGCCTGCCGCAGGAAGCTTTTTTACCTGCATCCGCAGATGCGCCATCTCCGGAGCTCATGGACAGTTTCCTGATCAACCGGCGGTCGGTGCGGGAGTTCAAAGACCAGCCCATCGCCAACCAGACATTGTCGGCGCTGCTGGAGGTGGCCCGGCGAGCTCCAACGGCAAAGAATTCGCAGAAGCTGCACTGGATGGTCGCCAACGGTGGTGCCAAGGTGCACGCATTGTCTGTGGAGGCGATGAACGGCATGCGCGCATTGGGCATCTCTCCGGCACTGTTGGAGCAATGGGAGAGCGGATATGACTTCATCCTGCGTGGCGCCCCAGCGGTCATCATGGTATGCACGCCAGCGGATTATGACTGGGGGGAACAGGATTGCGCCATCGCCCTGACCTTCCTGGAGTTGGCGGCAGAGGCCCGCGGCCTGGGCGCGTGCTGGGCCGGTTATCTCACCCGCGTAGCTCGTGTCCATGCCCCGCTCCGTCAGGCGTTATCGGTCCCGGAAGGGTATGTCGTCCACGGTGGCCTTATGCTTGGCGAGCGCAAGTACTCGTATCGCCTGGTACCTCCCAGAAAACCGCTCAGTGTGCAATGGCTTTAGAGGCCGATCGTCAGGGCTGACCCAGGTTGCTGAGTCCGGCCACCGAACCGTGCCGCGAATCAGAGTTTTCCTAATTCCTCGTCGATGTCCCGCAGTTCCGCATTGATTCGATTGCACTGGTCCGTCGCTTCTCTCAAATCGCGTTCTGCGGCCTCGACCTCGGCGGGTAGCGGCTTGGGAAATCCCGGCGTGCGCAATGCGGCAGCGGCCATCGTCACTCGATCATGCGCGTCCTGCCGTCTGGCTTCTGAGCCCGCCGAGCCACTCTGCTTGCTCATCAACTCTTGTCTTGTTTGCAGTAGTTCCTTGCGCCGTTGATTTTCCATTCCGCCAGTCTGCATGTCCTCGATGGATTCGTCAATCATGGGCACTTCCTGCATCCTCGAACCCGATGACAGCTAAACGAATACCCGGGTTCGGGTCACATCGCGTGGATGATCGAGAAGAGACTCCGTCTGCTGAAGGAACTCAACTGTATGCGCCAGTTTAGCGTGCGATTCGAACGAAGCTTCGTCCAACCAATGCGAGTGAAGGTAAAAGAGCCTTGGGTCCCGGACGGAGCGAAAGCCCTGAACTTTCAAGCAACCTGCTTCCTCGCGGGTTGCGATAACGACCGTTCGCATCGCCTCTCCGAGAGCGTCTTCGCAGCCCTGGCGGGCGTGGAAGCGACCAAAGATAAATAGCTCCATCGTCTGACCCCGGCACAAAGAATGATGCATGGTGAGGTCTCAGAGATTCTGCACACGCACTCCGCCGCAAAGTCGTTCCTGAACATCGACCTCTCACAGCACTGATTGCAAGGTGGGGAGAATCATGCGGCAGAGCCACGAGCAGAAGGCAGCGAAATTACCTCCGCCTTTCCATCGCGGTTAATTTCCAAGGTCATAATTTCAGCGCACTTGCTGCACAGCCAGAAATGCTCAATTGCAACCGTACTGCCTGGCACACCGGCGACGCCGGATTTCATCTCTACTCTGGGAACATGGAAAAGCTTCCCGTCGCCGAGATGACGGAACACCGCCGAACACTTTGAATTTGCACATTTATCCAGCACTGCAAAAACCCCCACGGCAGAAACTTCTCTAATGAGAAGAGAACGTTATCTAATATTCTACAGAATATTGAAAGCGGAATTATTGCTGTCCGGTAAAAAATTGAACCGTCGATTTTCCGCCGACGAGATTGGTGCTGCAAAGAAAGGCGCGGACTTCCGGCAGCGTGGAATGGAGCCACGCGCAATAGGTGCAGCTTTAGTTCCGCATTTGTTTTAGAGCCGGGTGGCACGGTGCCTCAGTACGAGTGCAAGTCGTGCAACCCCGTTTTGATTGAAGCCAAAGCCGCTGGTGAAGGGTCGATCAACTGTGAAAATAGCGGTGCAAAGGCCGTGCAAAAGTCGGTCATAATCACCTTTTTGCCAATTCCGCGTCATTGACCTGTTCCGTCACGTTGACTACCATTGCCGCCGTAAACATCCGCAGCGGTTTTACCGACAAGCCTACACCGGTGGTATATGGCCCCCAAGGAACTTCAGTCAATTCGTCACCGATGGCTCGCCGGAAGGTCGCGAAGAATCGCCGTTCGCTCCGCCGGACCGAGCGTAAAAGCACACCAAGCATCAGCGCCCCTCGACAAGTTGCAAGCCCGGAATTCTCAGTGATTGGAGAACGACGAGAAAGGTTTTCTAGATGACCGATGCCAGAATCCTTTGCCTGGATGACGAGCCTGTTGGACTCGCCATTCGTGCGACAGTGCTTCGATATGCGGGGTATGACGTGTTCACGGCCTCGTCCCCCGAAGAAGCACTTCAGATTCTTGCTGACCAGCAGATCGACCTCGTCATCAGTGACCATCTGTTGCGGGGAACCACCGGGACGCAGGTCGCCGCATCCATGAAGCGAATCCGGCCAGACATCCCGATCCTCATTTTGTCGGGATTCACCGAAGCTCCGGAAGGCATGGAATTCGCTGATTTTTTCCTGAGCAAATTGGAACCTCCGCCTGTGTTACTCGCTACCGTCGACAACCTGCTAACCCAACGACGATCGCTGCTCGCGGCACAGAGCTAGTGGGAACGATTCAACGAAACGGCACGGGAGCAAAGGGCAAAATTCCCGCCACCCAAGTTTCCGCTTGCACCCGGAGCTGATTCGGATGAAAATGGCGTCCTTTCAGCGGAGGCCGTATGAAATCCAATAAGCTGGAATTCCACAATATTTGGATCGAACAATGCGAGGCTGCAGAAAAAGTCCGCAATGAATATGGGCTCCTAAGTGCGCTGGATTTCTTGATTGGAGAAAAGCTCTTCAGCTTTGTCGCGGTAGCGGAACATCGGCCGGAGTTTGCGGCGGAACTACCGCACTTTGTGGACGGGATTCGCAAGATATTCACTGCCCAGCAAATTGCGTGCTATCTGGACGAATTGGAGTGTTCGTTTTTTGCTCCGTCCGAGCCCGAGGATGACTCTGTGCTGGGCGAGGATGAAATTCTTGACAACCCCATCCAAGGCGCTGAAGAGATCCTGCGATTCGCAAGAATCAGGGACATGCTTCAGGCGGGAATCTAACTACACCGCATCATCAGTTCACCGTGGGAACAACCGCGCATTGATGTGCGGAGCCCCTCCAACCAACCTCGACGCACACTGCTATTTACTCATCCGAGCACTGTTGCCAACTCAGTTTGTGCCTCGGCCTCTGCATGCTCCAGGCAGTCGGGAATCTCTACCATCCGGCCTGAATATGCGTGGCTGCTATCAGGCAGAAACTGGATGGTTCCATTAATCACAAAACTATGGCAGACCCCTGCGATGTTAATACTCGGAGTAAAAGTGGGGGACTCCATACTTCCGTTCCATGTCCAGCCCGGATGACCTTCTCCGCCGATTCGAACTTTGTGCCAGCGCTTACATCCGGGGCAAAAGAAAACCATCTGCCCGTCACCGAGGCGAAATAACTTCTCAGCCATGGCTGCTTACCTCCCGGCGGACGGCAGTCCAGTTGTCCCTCAACCAGGTTGACTGGTCAGCAGTTCACCCTGATCCTGAACGGTGATGAAAAAGCTCCATCAGAATCCACGGGTGGACTTTAGCAATCTCCTGCTTGTCTGACAAGTACAATATGCTCATCAGACAGGTTTATACATTATCCTTCACTGCTTGAGCCTGCTGTCCGATCGCGGCTGCCGCCTCTCGCGCCTCTGCCACGCTACTTTCATTGCCGTGAAACGAGTCTTCCTAGCGCCTTACCTTTGAGCCTCGAAGCGGTCGTCCGCCACAACTCCCCTGGCAGATTTACCCGCGTACCATCCCGTGCGCGTCACCTCGAAACAATCGAACCCTGGGACGTATGGCTTGATGTCGAGTAGGGGCGTACCGTCCAGCATATCGACCTCGGAGATGAGCAACCGGTTCTGATCCACCCCGAGAAGGCGGACGGCGGAGAGTCCAATATGATTCGGACGGGCCGGGGAGCGGGTGGCAAAGATGCCGCGCTCCTCGGTGTCGAGGTACGGGCGGACGATCAACTGCGCCGCCGCCGCGCGGTCCAGCAGATAAATCAGCCAGAGACGCTCAAAGCCCGCCAGATCACGCAGGCCCGGAGTGAATTCCGGAAACAGTTCGACGACCCCTTGAGCGCCATTGGCCACTGCGCTTTGAATGGGTGTTCCGTCGGAGTGCTGAAAAGGCGTATGGATCAAGCCGATTGGGAACAGCGTAAAGGTGGCGGCGCGGGAGGACAGATCTTCGTTATGCACAGTTCCTCGTATTCGTATCGTCAGTCGCTTATAGAATACGTATTATCGTTCTTTTTGAGGTTTTTGGTGCAACGAAATGGACGGGCAAACAGCCTCGCGCAGTGGCGGGCCATGGACTCATTTTCGTTCCTTTGATGGCGGACTGCGGTCCTATTTGAGCAAGTCGAAATGTATAGGTTTCTATACCCCTTATCTGATTTTCCCGGCAGGTTTCCTGACCGCGGTGGCCAGTATCGCATCCAACTGCGCATCGCTCAATTGCACCTGGTAAAAAGTCTGATAAAAGTGCCGCGTCTCGTTGCGAATGTCGTACTGGAAGAGCTCCGGATAAAACAGATTTGCCAGCCATTTGATGCCGATGATGCGGTTGACCGAGGGTGGCCGGTCGATCCAGCAGAAGGGATATTGCGGAGGCTCAAACACCTGCTGGGCGCGCACCGCATCTACCCGCTTCCATCGCGAATCGGTCCACACACTCTTGTAGAACTCGCCCGGCGAAGAGGTGTGATCGTAGCCCGTAATAATCACCTCCGGATTCCAACGCAGAACCTGCTCCATGGATACCGGAGAATGCCCATACCCTTGCTGCGCCTCAACTCCTGCCGCCACATTGATGCCGCCGGCAAAGTTCAGAGACTCGGAATGTTCTGAGCCGCCGGGCTCGGTCTCCTGACCTTTCGGACCCTCCGCATAGTAATAGCGGCGACGCTTCTCCGGAGGAATACTGCTAACTTTCTGCTTGATCTCCGCTACCGTGCGGCGGCATTCTCCGGCCAGCATGGTCGCGCGAGGAACGTTTCCCAGCAATTCTCCCGCTTTCTCGTAAGCGGCCGGGAAATTTTCAAGTCCGCCCTTGATGATATAGACCGGGATGTTGAGTTGCGCTTGGATTCGTTCTGCCTGCGCGGTTCCCATTGGGTCCCCCATGGAGATCAGCACATCGGGACGAGTTTGCATGATCTTTTCCAGATTGCCGGTGGTGTCCTTGCCGAACCATCCTCCCACGACCGGCAAATCGCGATAGGGTTCGAGTAACAGTGCTTTTTCACCGGGTGTAGGGGGATAGTTCCAGCCCACCAGCAGGGATGGGTCCAGCGTGTAAACCAGAATTGTGCCCATCGGGCTCATTCCATACACCCGGCGAATGTGGGTAGGCACCGTCAGTTGGCGGCCCACCATGTCGGTCACAACTCGGGTGCCGGGGTGGTCTTCAGAGGACGCTGAGCGGCGGCATCCGTTGCTGCATAACAGTGCCGCAAACAACCCAAGCATCAAACATTTTCTGAGCATGTTTTCTTCCCTCACAATAGGTTTGGCACCACCATCTTGGTTCCGGACAGTGCGTCAATCTCCACCACGCGCAACCGCACTCCGTAGGCCTTTTCCAGTGTCTTCTCGGTGAGAGCCATGGCGGGAGCGTCGATGGCAAGAATGCGTCCGCGGCACATGAGTGCAACCCGCGAGGCGTGCAGAAATGCGTGGTCCGGCATGTGCGTGGTCATCAGCACGCCGAGCCCGGTCTTCGCAAGTTCGCTGATGGCGCGCATGACCGTGATCTGGTTGGCCAGGTCAAGGCTCGCCGCCGGTTCGTCGAGAACCAGCCACTGCGCCTGTTGCGCTAACGCCCGCGCAATCAAAACCAACTGGCGTTCCCCGCCGCTGATCTCGGTATAGCGCGCCGAGGCCAGGCGGAGAATTCCCAGATAGTCGAGGGCTTCGTGGGCAATGCGTTCGTCAACTTTGCCCGGAGAAGCGAATGGCGGTAGATGCGCGGCCCGGGCCATCAGCACAATATCGCGTACGAGAAAGGCGAAGGGCGGGGTGTGCATCTGGGGCACATAACCGAAAGAACGCGCCAGCCTCCGCTGGTCCCATCCGGCAATGTCTGCGCCTCCCAGGCGCACACAGCCGCTGGTGGGTCGCATCAGGCGCAAGATCATTTTGAAGAGAGTTGTCTTTCCGCACCCGTTGGCGCCCAGCAGACAGACCACCTCACCTGGTTGCAGCGAGAAGCTGACATCGTGGACCACAGTCTTGGAGCCGTAGCCGCCGGTAACGCCTTCCAGGGTCAGATTCATACCTGGCTCCGGCGCTCCCGCATCAGCAGGAACAGAAAGAATGGTGCGCCGATGAGCGCCGTGACAATGCCGACGGGAAATTCCAAGGCTCCGGCCGTACGCGCCACATCATCCATCAACAGGAGGAAACCACCGCCCATGATGGCCGCGGCCGGCAACAGAACCTTATGGTTCGGTCCCACCACCATGCGCGCCAGATGTGGCACCACCAGTCCGATCCAGCCCACCATCCCGCAAAGCGAAACCGTTGCCGCAGTAATCAGAGTGGCGCAGATAATGACGATGAAACGCAGTCTCCGGGTGTTCATTCCCAAGGTGCGCGCCTCTTCCTCTCCCAGGCAGAGCACATTGAGCCGCCAACGCAGCAACAGCAGCGGAATGCACCCAAGCACGATGGGAATGCCCGCCAGTTTCACATCCTTCGGGACCACGGAAGCAAAACTCCCCAGCAACCAGTAGGTGATTACGGGAAGTTTGTTGTACGGATCGGCAACGTACTTGGTGAAGGAGATCAGTGCGGTGAATAACGATCCGATGAGGATTCCCACCAGTACCAGCATGAGTACCGGATCGCCGCGGCGGCAAAGGCCTGCGGCCAGCGACCACGCCAGCAGCACGGCCACCAAACCGGTCACGAACGACAAGGCCTGGATGGCCACAATATTCCAGCCCAGCAAGATGCCGAGGGCCGCGCCGAAACCTGCTCCAGCCGTGGCGCCCAGAATGTCTGGGGAGACCATGGGATTATTGAACAATCCCTGGTAGGCGGCCCCGGACAAAGCCAACCCGGCACCCACCAGCAAGCCGGCCAGCAACCGGGGAAGTCGTACTTGCAGCAACACAATTCCCGCCGTTCCACTGTTCGCCGGGGCCGTCAGGACGCTCCACCAGTCGTGCGGCGAGAGCGCATAGCTGCCGATCGCCAGTGACGCGAGGGCGGCCAGAATCAGCAGAATCGCCAATACGGCCAGCGTTCCGCCGCCGCGGGGAGGGCACGGCTCGCAAGCTTCCGTCGGGGCTTCAGTCTCGTTCTCCAGAAGGGACACCATCGCCATGGGTTCAGCGCTTTCCGCACGCGAGGGGTTCGCTGGACACCTTCACCATGCGTCCGCCCTGGGTGAACAATGCCTCCCGCCCGCCTTCGGCAACAGCCCTCCACACCGAGGCGCTGTCATCCACAACCAGACCACCGAGTTGCTCAATACCATACCCAAACATGAGCGGATGTAGCGGTGTACTGGGTCCCGCGACCACGACCCGCGCGTTACGGCTGAGGGCAAGCAGGCGCGGCATGGTTTTGTTGATCAGCGTGGTCGCCGTCATAATGACGACGTCCTGCTCGGACAAAATGTATTCGCATGCCGGGTCCGGCATATCGCCGGCAACAGGCTTGCGCTCCAGGACGGTCAGCTCACAAATATTGGAGATCCGCTCCAGGTTGTGGAAGTGACCCACAACGGCAACTCGCTTGCCGCGCAGCTCGTCGCGCATGCAGGTGAAGACATCCTGGGTCGGCATCTCATCCAATGACATTCCACAATTCTTCAGCACCGCCTGCTGGGCATTCAGTGCGGAGTTAATCGCCGCCAGTCCCATGGCCGCCTCATACCAGTTCCAAGATTTGATCCAGACGGCCAACTCCCGCGCCTTCATTCCGGCAATCTTGCCGGCGTTGCGCATCGGCTCGTCGATCTCCCGTGGGCGCATGGCCACGCCCGTTCCCAGTGAGCGCACCAGAAACCAGCTAAGTCCGGCAAGACACTCGGTGACGACGGCGTCTTCCGGAACAGCGGCAATCAGTTCATCGTAAAGTTTCCACACTTTCTGGCTCCCCCGCGCACCGCGCACGATTCTTGTAAACAAACCATATATAAGTTAAAAACTTCTTGTAATTTACACGGGTTATGCGCTAACGTCAGCAACATTCTAAAAAGCAAGGAAGAAATACTATGTCTTGTAAACAATACGGTCTTATTTTTGTCCTGTGCGTGCTGGTTGCTGCCGGCCCGCTGGCGGCTTTTGCTCAAACGGAGCAGCCGCTAACGTGGCAGCAAGACTTGAATTACCTCGCGAACGCTGCTTCCCGCAGTCCGGCCGAGGTACGGCCCGCACTGGTCAACATCCGCCTCGAAGTGGAAAACTGGCTCAAGACGCATCCAGACTCCAAGATCACGCTGCCTCCGGTGCTGGCCGAGACGGCAAACGCGGAACAGACTCGCGCCCAAATTAGACAGTTACAGGAGACGGTGGCGAGCATCCTGAAGGAAGACCCCAACCGGCCCTTCCATCTGGGCACCGCCGAGGTGAACGTTACCGCCTCGGCCTCCGAACTCTCACCGATCGCCGACAGCATCAATCAGGCGGAGATGAGCAAGCAAAATGTAACTAACGTGGCCATGGCGATGGAAAATTTGCCCGGTGTTTCGATCGAGCACAACTACAGTGGAAGGGGCCAGGACGAGGTTTGGGTTCACGGCTTTAACTACCTGCAAGTCCCTCTGTATCTGGACGGGATTCCCATGAATGTCCCGTATGACGGCACCATGGATTTCAAGCGTATACAGACTAGCGACGTCGCCGAAGTCCAGGTCGCCAAAGGTTTCTCCTCGCCACTGATGGGACCGAACGCGGTTGGCGGGGCCATCAACGTGGTGACCATCGAACCGCGGAACAAGTATGAAGGGGATGCCTTAATCGGGGGTATGTCCGGCGACGGACTTCTCTCCTCGTTGCGACTCGGTACCCGCTGGCAGCGCTTCTTCGCACAAGGCACCGTGGACTGGCTGCAAAGTGATTACGAACCTCTTTCGGGTAATTTTGTAACCACCAACTATCAGCGTAATGATCAATTGAACCATTCCTACGCCCAGGACGCAAAGTACAGTGGCCGTTTCGGTTGGACTCCTCGCGGACGGGACGAGTACGTATTCAGCTACATCAACCAGAAGGCAAGTGAAGGCATTCCGACCAGCACCGGCAACGACCCGCTTCTCGAGAACATTTGCTATGGAGTAACTTCGGCCACCAACGGTACGTGCTTGAGCAAGGGTACTCCTTACCGTGCGTGGGGCTTTTGGGACAAGACCAGCTACTACTTCCATTCCAATACCGGCCTAGGGCAGAGCAGCTCGCTGAAAACGCGAGTCTTCTATGATCAGTATCCAAACCTGATGCTTTTCTACAACATACCCGCCGCGGGGTCGCCCTACGCTGCGAACCCGTTTGCGCCCGGGAACCTATCCACCGGGAATGACATTTATAGAGATCATTCCGACGGCGCCTCGACGGAATTCAATACCCGCCTAGTGTCCCGAAACTCGATCAGTGGATCGTTCTTGTTCAAGGATGACACCCATGTGGAAGTTCCTCAGCCGCCCTATAAGTCGGCGGCCATTCCGACCACTCCCTATCTGGCAGAACGTCAGCAGACTACTTCCATCGGCTTGCAGGACGTAGTGACAATTACCTCCCATCTGCTCGCGACGGTCGGTTTCAGCGCCGACCACCTCGACGGTTTGCGTGCGGCGTCTTCCAATACACCCAACAATGGAGCCCTTCTTCCTCCCGCATGTCCTAGCAATCTATCAAAAGATGCAGCCGACTTTTCCGCCTGCACCCCGCACGTTTGGGGCTACAACCCGCAGGCTTCGGCCGCCTACTCCTTCAACGATAACGGACGGCTGTTTGTCGCATTCTCCCAAAAAACTCGTTTCCCAGGAATGAAGGAGATGTACTCCTACAAGATGAACTCAGGTCTTCCCGACCCTCTGTTGCAGCCCGAGCGCTCCCAGAACTATGTCTTTGGCTACTCAAGGACGTTCGCGGCCAAAACCGTTGCGCAACTCGAGTTCTTCCGCAGCAACCTGCATGACGCCATCGAATCGATTTACATTGTCGATCCGGGCCTAGCCGCTGGCGGTACTGCTTCTTGCCCAGGCAGTTCAAACGGCTCCTGCAGTATCAGCGAGAACGCGAGCACGGAAGTTCATGAAGGGATGGAGTTCACGATACACACCACGCCTGTTACACGCCTGACCTTCGATGGCAACTACACTTACCTTGACAAGAGCATCGGCGCCTACGTCGGTATGTTGCCGTCGTTGGCGCCCTGCGGAGGCGGCAATCTTGCCCTCGCCAACGGAACCGAAACCACTGCCGCCAACAATACCTGTCTTACGGCCTTCGATCTCCCGAAGCACAAGGCGGTAATCTCCGGAACCGTTCGGCTGCCTCACCAGTCGATGCTGACGGCCAGCGTGCGCTACGAGAGCGGCACCAAGCAATCGGACTCGTTCACGCAAGCAGTCGGTAAGGTTTCCACCAATTACTACGCGGTCATGCCCATGTCAAATTTCGCCACCGTCAATCTGGGTGGAACCGTACAGCTCTACAAGGGAGCGTCGTTGCAAGCCGGCGTGAGGAATCTCTTCGACCGGAATTACTTCTATGTACTCGACATTCCCGAGGAGGGCCGCACCTGGTACATCAATATGCGCTACCGATTCGGGGCTGAGTAGCCTTGAACTGGTAGTTGCTTGCGGGCTGCAACCTGCACAAACGTCGTGCGCTTGCAGCCCGTAGGTTTCTCTGAGAGTGCGCCGTTACTGGAGTGCCCATGCGCTATCTTTACCGCTGCTCCATGACAATAGGACGCGCTTCATACGACCATCATAATCGCAAGAATGCGTGGCGATGATGTCGAGATTTTCCGTTTAACCGAGCCTCACTGCCAGCATCGAAATCGACCCGCCATCTACGCCCTCGACAGGAAAGCTCACTGGTTCAGCCTCCATCCGGGCGCCGATGACGTAAAGCAAGGGCAAGTAGTGATCGGGAGTGGGTACCGCCAGCATGGCTTCTTTGCCGAGCTTGTTTTCGTATCCGATTATGGGTTTCGAATCGCCGGACAAAAGCAGGTCACGCACTCGCTGCTCGAACGACACCACCCATTCATAGGGCTCCGCGGTATGCTGTCCCCATGCATATGCGTGGAGATTGTGGACGAGGTTTCCGCTGCCGACGATGAGAATACCTTCTTCCCGGAGAGGAGCAAGGCGCTGGCCGATATCGTAGTGGAACGATGCAGGCTGGGTCTCATCAATACTGAGCTGCACAACGGGAACATCCGCTTGCGGGTAAACATGCCGCAGCACTGACCACGTGCCGTGGTCGAGTCCCCAGCGTTCATCGCGTCTGACTGACAACGGCGAAAGCAGTCTCTGCACGCGGTCAGCAAGCTCCGGGGCACCGGGTGCCGGATACTGCACTTCAAACAGTTCGCGTGGAAAACCGCCGAAGTCGTGAATTGTTCTTGGGGCAGTACTGACCGTCACCGCCGCGTCCTGAATGTACCAGTGGGCTGAGATGCATAGAATGGCTTTGGGACGCGGGAGGGTCGCGCCGATAGCGGCCCACGCGTCGGTGTAGACGTTACGGGAAAGGGCGTTCATCGGGTTGCCGTGCCCGAAGAAAATCGCTGGCATCAAGGCGGACATGTACTTTCCTCCCCGCTCTATTCTCTCAAAAGTCACTACCGTTTACGTCATATACCACCCACCGTTCACCGAGATTGTCTGCCCGGTCATGTAATCGTTCATCGCAAGCATGACGGCAACAGAGGAGACATCGTCCACGGCACCAAAATGCCCCATCGGAATTAGCTTCGTGGTTGCATTCAGGTTGTTCGTCACCATCTCGGTTTCAATCAACGCGGGTGCGATGGCGCTTACTGTGATACCCTCGCGGACCAGCGCCGATGCGAAGGAGTGCGTCAGTCCTATCATCCCAGCTTTTGAGGCTGCGTAGTGCGCCCCAACCGCACCGCCCGTCTGAGCAGCCACGGAGGACAGATTTATGATTCGTCCCCACTTCCGTAATCGCATGCCGCCGACCACCGCCTGCGTTACGAAGAAAACCGACTTAAGGTTCGTGGTTAACACCTCGTCCCAGTCTGCCTCCGTAATCTCATCCAGCTTCTGCGGACGGGCGATTCCAGCATTGTTGACAAGGATATCAACGGCACCGAGCTGGTTCTCAACCTCGGCAACCATGCGGCGAACCTCAGCCAAGATCGACACATCCGCCTTCACCGCGAACGCTCTCCTCCCGAGCCCTGTAATCGCCGCACAAACTTTCTGAGCAGCGCCAGCTCGTTCGCGATAGTTCACGGCGACGTCGGCCCCCGCCCGAGCGAGAGCCACCGCGATTCCAGCACCGATGCCACGACTGCCGCCAGTCACGAGAGCAATTCGATTATCTAGGTTCTGCATGCGGCAATTGTATGCGCCAGGGCGGAATGTCGCGCAATCGCCGCCTCCAGGAAAAAGGCTAGCGACTGTTCGCCGCACCGCTCCTATGCCCAAGTGGTTGCCAAGTTTTCCTATTAAAAGTTTCTATTCCTCCAACATTGAATTCCTCCCCACTCTTTTCTGCTTCGGGGCTATATTGTGCCGTCGCAATTTCCGCCAATGTCGACTACCAACTCAGGAGTATTCACCCGCCGAGAACAGACGGCTGCGAATCGCGGTCGGCGCACCCCGTCTGTGCTTCGAGAACCCGTGACCCCCGTCGAGCACGCCATGGACATTGCGATCGGTGCCGAAGGGAAACCGTGGGAGGAGGAGAAAGAAACTGCTTAGCGTAATGCAATTTGTGACAGGCGTATCCGCCGCACTTCCTAACTTTCCTGTCGGCCAGAGCTTCCGCCACTCCGTTGCAGGTGCGACGAAATGGAGAGCCGCATCTGCATCCTCTCGCAATGCTCCTCGCAGATGCTTGTCTACCCGCCCGTCTTCGAGCGGTCAACCAACTCAGCAAACTTTCGCAGTTCCTCGAAGTAGTCGTTTCCAGCAACCAGCGTAAGGTTATTGTGACCCGCTCGTTCCACCCAAAAACAAATCTTCGGCTCGTTTGCGGCGGCAAAGAGTGTCTGGCCGTGACAAAAGCTGATGATGCGGTCCCTCTTGCCATGGATGACGAGCACCGGACAATGAACATTACGGATTTTCGCGAGATTCGGAAATTTATCGAAAGGCAACAACGCGAACCTCGTTAGAACCCGGAACGCGCTCGTAAACGTACTCTCCATAATCAACCCCGCAACGGGACGTCTCGCGGCAAGGTCAACGGCTGCGGCTCCTCCCAACGAGCGGCCCCACGCGATGATTCTGTTGGGAGGAACGTGCAACTCGTCGGTGAGGTAATGATAGGCAGCTTCGCTGTCTTCGTAGAGATGCTCCTCGGACGGTTTACCTTTGCTGGTGCCGTAGCCTTGATAGTCATAGGCGAAGACCGAGAATCCTGCATCGCGGACGTCTTTGAGGAACCCAGCGTCGTACCCCATGTCCTCAGCATTTCCATGACTGAAGAGGAGGGTGAATTTCGCGTTCACGTTGGGAAAATACTTGGCCGAGATGCTTGCGCCGTCAGCACTGGTGAGCTTCAGAACGGATGTGTCGTCTCGATATCCCGGCGAGGGAGGCTGGAAGATGATGCTGTCGGTAAAGACCCCGCCAATAATTGTTAGCACGAAGTAGGCTCCCGCCATCGCTAGTACCACACCCCGAACAGTTATTGCTGCCCAGCCGGCAACGTGCATAGCATATTGTACGAAGGAACGGGTCTGGAAGTTCAAGCCGCCTTCACTCGATATTGTTGTGTATACGCCCGTGGGCTGTTCTCCTACGATTACTACTAAAATCGAGAGCAGCGGAGTTGCAATGTCAACCGTCGTGGAATTTCCACCTCCGGACATATGTGGACGCGTTCGGGGTCGATGTTGCCCTGATGGCTGGGTGTCCGTTCATCGCGTCTCCGGTACGCGAGAGATAAAACCCGCGCAGATGCCGCTGGGGATGTTCGAAAACGTCCTTGCCATGCGTTCCAGCGACTGGACTTACTCCGGTGTGACTTTATGCACTACAGCCGGGTGACAGACCTCATTTATTTAGTCGGGTTGGAGTGCTAAATTTTTCACGCAAAGAAGACTGGAGAAAATATGCGGTACGTACTCTTAGAAATCGGCGACGGCCCAGATGCCGCAATGAAGATTTACCATTTAGTGAGTTCTCCACCACAACCACGACACTCTCAACGGACGTTCAAAGGTTACTCAAGTTTCGTTGAAGGCATCTCCATCAATTCGGACGCGGTGGAAATCAAGGATGCGATATTGCGAGAGTACTCAGCAGACAGAGCGTTGCCCGACCAGAACCGCTGAACCCGCAACATAGCTGCGGCACGGAGCCCAAACCCGAGTTTTTGGCCTGAAAGCTATAGGGCCCTCAGTTTTCTACGAAACCCGGAGATACATCCCTTGAAGGAACCCTAATGCCCACTCCTGAGCCGTCACATTGCCCTCCTCGTCCTCGCCATTAGCGCGGGGTATGGCTCGTCTCGGAGGAGGATAGCCGAATCTGCGGAATAGGAGGGTCAATGACCGAGCTGCATCCTTCAAGCACTTCCAGCCACGCTTCCACCTCCTCACGGAGTGATGTGACTTCCACGCTTTCAAAGTGCGCCGGGTAGGATTCTAGCCGCCGCAGTGCCTTCTTGAGCATGGAGCTGGCTCCTTGCGAGTTGTTTCGCTGAACATGATGGAAGGCCACCGCCACTTGAATTAACGCCTGTAGAAAGGTTCTTTCCGGTTCTTGGCACTTCAGCCAGACACTCTCCCAATGCTCGTGAGCCATGAAGAATTCCTGACTTCGGTAGCACCGAAGTCCGTCGGCAAGTGCTCCGAGATTCCAGTCAAATGTCATGGCGTGCGTCAATGGCGCGGTATTAGGGTACCATTCCTCTCCCTGCTCGAACGCCCGTACCCTGGCATGATGCACACCCCATGGCAATGGGCACCCCAAGCCAGCCGCCCGTGCCAGACGAACTCTGGCACGGAGTCGATGATCGCGGCGGTCTTCCAGAGTACGAGGAGCCGAGACGCAAGGTCGAAATGGGCCTGGCAATTCCTGCTGCCACCTTGCCCGGAGTTGCCGCCAACCAGACCCCACCTTCACTCCGTGTCGAGGTTGTCTGGCAAATAGTGACCTTATATGTTGCACCTCTTAGAAGCTTCTTCGTTCCACACTGGGTTTGATGCCCAACAACACCCGAGTACCGGCCTATAGGGTTGCCCTCGGGGTCTTTTCGCCGAGCAGACAACGTAGTCCCTCGCCATTCCTCGCCGGGATGAAGCATCTGTTATCTGAAACACAAGCAGCCTTCGCCGTTTCACCATTCTTCCAGCGCATGATGAGGTCGGGTTCGCAAATCAGTGGACGACACAAGGCAATATAATCCGCCGTACCTTCATCCACGAGCTGCTCCGCTACATCTAGGGAGCGGATTCCACCAACGAGCATGACTGGTATCTGCACTGTTTCCTTCAAAAGTCGTCCAGCCTCCCGGTAGTATGCATCCTTTTCTTTGGAAGCAGTGCCGAGACGCGAGGGCGTATATTTACTTGTCTCACGGAACGTGCCGCCGCTCAGTTCGATGGCATCGATTCCCGCTTTCTCCAGTAGTACCGAGAGTTCGAGCATGTCTTCGACCGAAAAGCCACCCTCTGCAAAATCTTCCGAGTTTAGCTTGATGAACACCGGATACTCCGCGCCGACCGCATGGCGCACGCTACCGAGCACCTCCAAAACTATCCGGGCACGGTTGGAGAGAGTGCCACCATATTCATCTGTTCTCTGATTCACGGACGGCGACAGAAATTGGCTTAAAAGGTAGCCGTGAGCTGCGTGAATCTGCACAGCGTCAAAGCCAGCACGCTTGGCTCGTATCGCCGCATCTCCAAAAGCGCGTACAACGTGGTCGATATCCTTTTTGCTCATCGCCCAGCAGACAGCCTTGCCCTTTTCGTAGAAAACCGAGGGCCCGATAGCTTTCAGGCCAAAAACTCTGGTTTGGGATCCGGCATGGGATATCTGTGCGGCAATCTTGCCATTGTGCCGATGAACGGTCTCACACATCAGTGCCAAACCGTCAACGGTGGCATCGTTGTGAATTCCGGTTTGCCAAAGTCCCGCCTGTCCTTCCGGGCTTACATAACAATGCCCCGTGATGATGAGGCCAACGCCTCCTTCGGCCAGCTTCACCATCGTATCGATAAGTCGCTCTGTACAAGTTCCATCAGCAGCGGCCATTCCCTCGAAAGTGGCGGAGCGGACAAAGCGGTTGACTAAACTCATGCCATTGATGACGGTTGATTCGAAAAGGGCTGACATATGAATTTCTCCTGACTCTCGCGCTCGGTGCAAAGCATACTAAAAAGTGCCCCGTGGCGGTATACACCTTTTATACTCTCGCGAGTCTCCGGAGACTGAGCAATACGAACCGCACCTTTGCAAGGTACCTTCGTCCTGAACTCCACCAGCGGCTTCATACAGTTCTCTTATCAGCATCGTGCTTCACGATTAGTGGTCAGCAGTACCTCGAACGCCCTTATGCTGCAATCTGCGCGGCCTGTGCCATGAAACTATTGAGCGTTTGTTTCAGTTGCGAGTCACATTCGTCCGCTATGGTCATTACGTCCGCAAGCAGTAAGCTGAAATCCACGCTGCTCAGATTCTTCTGCAAAGTATGGAAGATGCTGACCTGCAAAATACGAGATTCCTCTACAATCATCGAAATCGAATAGCCCTGCAATTGACGAACTTTGCCGTGCTGGACGGCGGCTTCCGACACCTGTTTCGTTCCAAGATTTCGGGGCACGCGCAACCGATGAACGAGTTCCTGAAGGAGTTTCGGAAGGTGACCTGTGCGCTGCTCCTTGCTGAGTGGCACGCAGGTCAGTTCATCCTCGCCGTCAACTCGGTCGAGCCAATCGTGGATGGTCGTCCTGGCGTCACGTTCCAATATCGAGGCTACTCGCTCTGTGTTGGTCGGCTTTCGCACCTCCCGTTTGACCAGTTGCTCACGAATTACTGTAATCAACGCAGGCATGGCTATCGGTTTCAATAGCACTTCGTCGGCTTGCAACAGGATTGCTTCCGCAGCCTCCTGCAACGCCGGGTATCCGCTGAATACCAAGGTGACCGCATTCGGGTTCGTGTGGCGCATCGCGCTAACAACGGTGAATCCGTCACCAGCTTCTGGCATGTGCAAGTCCGTTAGAAGAACGTCAAAGGATTTCGTGTCGATTAAATGCAGGGCCTCGCCGACATTTGCTGCTGTGGTAACAAGAAACTTGCTGGCCTTCAGAACGGTTGCAATTGCCTTACGGAGTTCTTCGTTATCGTCCACTAGAAGAATCTTCGTCTTTCCCGGCTTGTTGTTTGCTGTTTTCATTTCCTCACGTCGGCTGCCACTGCGTTTGTACTCTCGTAATCGTTGTCGATGGTTCACTGGTGGCGGGAGTAAACTTCGGCAGACTAAGTATTGAACGTTTGGCCTATCGAAGACTGGTCACAATTGACCAGCATGAGTAGATTTGCATGGCAAACGATTGCCGTGGCCTCACGACAGTGGAATTCGCAGAAGTGAGCAATATGGAGCAGTCGCCGATAGAGCTCATGCGTACTATCTGCGGTGAGGTGTGTTATGTGGCAGAGGACTTGTCCCATATGCAAAGGTTTTTTGACGAAAGGTTCCATCGCTGAAACGCTTCGCTGCTGGTGCGGTTGGATATGGAAATAAGCACCGCTTTGTCCGGCTATTCTCGCCGATGTGGGTAACGGTGAATTGCGAAACGTGGCGTCCTGTTCGGTCGCACCGCTCCAAGCCATTTGTGCGGCGAAGAAACCCCTGAGCTTCGGCCAAGCCAGAGAGGATTAGGTGGCGGTGGCCGCATCACCTGCACCCAGTTTTGTTGCCAGAATCACTTCCTGCCGAGTTTTTATTTTTTGTTGCGGCTATTTCTAATGCGAGTGGTGTTTAGCTCATGACGTAGTTTCATGCGCGCCTTGTGAAAGCAAAACCCAAGAACGCGAAACCGGGCGCAGTCGGTGACCACGCCCGGTCGAAATAAGGAAGACGTCAAGCGCCGTCTGAGGGCACGGCACCACGGCTGAGCATCTGTTGGAAGTCGTCTATTGCCGTCGCTATGTTACCCTCCTCCCGGTTGGGGTTCTCAGTGCCTCGATGGTGGACCTCGCCGTTGCAGCACGAGCGTAGGTTCAATGTAGATGGATTGTGTTGCGATATGGATGTCTCTGGCCGTCATTATTCTGTCGTTCCCAAAGATACCCGGGAGGTGAGCATTGATGACCCGCCCCGTCTTGCTCCCCTCCCTCGGGTCACGCGCCGGTCGCTATGTACATCCGTTCCACTCGTCTTCGTGAGTGGGCACGTCACAACAAGGACTCAAAGTACATTCCCGAACCTCATCGCCGACGCTCTGTGCGTTGCCGCCGTGAGTTGCTAATCTATTCGTAAACTGCTCGTCTGAGTAGCGTGTTGGCCTTGATATGTTTCGCGCTCCTGTATTCTGTTGGCCAGCATCGTGCTGAAAATCCAGTGTGCAGCAAATGTGCAGCAGCAATAGAAAACCCCGCCGCGAGGCGGGGCTAAGTGATAGAAATCATGGAGCCGACGACCGGAATTGAACCGGTGACCTGTCGATTACGAATCGACTGCTCTACCAGCTGAGCTACGTCGGCGTACCTTTCTATAGTAAAGGGAGCTTCGCATTTTCGTAAAGGGCGCGCCCATGATTTACCGGGCGCTCGCCCGGCTCTTAAAGGGCGGTGTCCATGCCTTGCTGTAAACTGCCTTCCCACTCGGACGCCTTCTCCATCCTGTACATTTGTCAAGTGAGTTCTGAGATTCCACTTGCAATTGAAAGTCGATGATGGCGATAATTGCTTCGAACAACGAAAACTAATTAACCGTGACTCAATTCGAACGTTCGGATCTGCTCAGGATTCTTCGTATTACGGCCAGGCAACTTAGCGGGTGGCAGAGAGCCGGCTTGATTGCTGTCGGCGACTCCTTTTCTTTTTTTGATCTGCTCCAAATTAAGAAGGTTCGTGACCTGCGCGCTAAACGCGTAAAAAGCGCCACCATTCTCGCTTCTCTCCAGGCAATGCAGGCGCGCGTCGCAGGCATGGAGAACCCCTTGCTTGAGGCCGGTTCGTTTTCCGTGGGCTCCCGGGTCGCCTTCCGCACCGAAGGCAGGGCATTGGACCCCATTGATGGGCAGTTCATCATGGATTTCCGCGAATCGAGCCAGGTCGTGCAAACTACCGCTGGCTTCCGTCCCGTATCCACCGCCGAATCTGCGGTGGATCTGTTTGCCCGGGGGGTTGCTCTGGAAGAGGATCCGGATAGCGCGGACGAGGCTATTTTCAGTTACAAGCAGGTTCTGAAGCTCGATCCCGATTACGCTCCCGCGCACATCAATCTCGGCACCCTGTACTACAACCAGTCGGATTACGATCTGGCTGAGGAGCATTACCGCAAAGCCATTGAATGCGATCCGCGTTACGCCCTGGCCCATTTTGATTTGGGAAATGTGCTGGATGAAACGCAGCGTCTGGATGAGGCCATCGCCGCCTACAAGGTCGCTTTGCAGCTTGCTCCCACCTACGCCGACGCCCATTACAACTTGGCGCTCGCCTATGAACGCTCCCGCCAGTCGCGCCTCGCGCTCAGACACTGGCGCGCCTACCTGAAGCTGGATGGGCAGGGGCCGTGGGCCGTGCACGCCCGCGCCCAGTACAAGAAGTTGCTGGATTCCGAAAAATTGAAAGTGGTACACCGCCGCTAGTTTGCCCCGTTACTCCGTCCCGTCCCATCGCACCAGCCTCCGAAACTGATACAATCGCCGGTCGTCATCTTTGCCTAGCGAGGACGAAACTTCCCTATGACAACCACCAGTGGCCGTGAATTGCTGCCGCAGCCGTTGCTTGTCTTGACCGAAGACGAGCAACTCTTTCGCGATAACATCCGCAAATTTGCCGAAGAGTCGGTCCGGCCTCTCGTCAGGGAGATGGACGAGCGTGGCGCGATGGATCACTCCCTGATCGAGCAGTTTCACCAGCTCGGACTCATGGGCATCGAGATTCCGGAGCAGTACGGCGGCGGCGGCGGAACCTTCTTCGAGGCGATTCTCGCCGTCGAAGAACTCTCCCGCGTCGATCCGTCCGTCGGAGTCCTGGTAGACGTGCAGAACACATTGGTCAATAACGCGCTGCTCCGCTGGGCCAGCCCGGCGCAAAAGCAGCAGTATCTTCCGAAGATGGCCGGCGAGTGGGTCGGCTCCTATGCGCTCAGCGAGGCCGGCAGTGGTTCGGATGCTTTTGCGTTGCAAACCCGTGCTGAGGACAAAGGCGACCACTGGCTGCTCAACGGCCAGAAGCTGTGGATCACCAATGGCAAGGAGTCAAACCTTTTCATCCTCATCGCCACGGTTGATCCTGCCGCCGGATACAAGGGAATTACCGCCTTCCTTGTCGAGAAGGATTTCCCCGGCTTCAGCGTCGGCAAAAAGGAGGACAAACTCGGCATCCGGGCCTCCAGTACCACCGAGTTGATCCTCGACGACTGCCGCGTCCCCAAGGAAAATCTGTTGGGTGAGGTAGGCAAGGGCTACAAAATCGCCATCGAGACCCTCAACGAGGGCCGCATCGGCATCGGCGCGCAGATGCTCGGCCTCGCCCAGGGTGCCTGGGAGTATGCCGCGAGATATGCTCAGGAGCGCAAGCAATTCGGCCAACCGCTCGCCCACTTCCAGGCCGTCGCCTTTCAGCTTGCGCAGATGGCGACCGAGCTCACCACGGTTCGCCTGATGGTCTACAACGCAGCCCGGATGAAGGATGCCGGGCTGCCCTTCTTGAAGGAAGCCGCCATGACCAAGCTTTACGCATCCCAGGTAGCGGAACGCGTAGCTTCGCAGGCGGTCGAGATCTACGGCGGCTACGGTTTCACCAAGGATTATCCGGTCGAGAAGTTCTTCCGCGATTCCAAGATTGGCAGCATCTACGAGGGAACCTCCAACATGCAGTTAATGACCATCGCCAAGCTATGCCTTGGCGGAAAGTAGAGGCATGGCACGAAAGAAAGCCTCCGCCCTATCCCATCCCGTGACGGACGAGACGCCGCTTCCGGAGCGCCGGGAGTTTGAGCGGTTGGAACTCCCGGCGTCGGCGTTTGCGGTCGATGCCCAGGGCAATGACATGGGGCGTGTCGTCGAAATCGGCGGGGGAGGATTTCTCTTGAATCCGGCTTCGGCGTGGGCGCGGGTTTCCTTAGCGCAAGGCCAGCAACTCGTCGTCACCGTCGTTGAGCCCACCACGGGCAATAAGACGGACATGGCCGTCGAAGTCCGCTACATCCGTTCGTGCACCATCGGATTGCGCTTTCTCTAGCAACGCCGTCCTGCCTGCGGTGTTGGAAGTGGTGTCATCCTGAGCGTCAGCGAAGGACCCCTACCCCACCCAGATCTCTCGAATTACCGCCGTCCCAGCCCTCCCCTTCCTGCCGCCCATCACTGCCGAATTTTCCTCATGGTGGTACCTTAAAACTGAGGTGTCATGCCCGGCTTCAGGGAACAGAATCAGTTCTCCAGCGAGGAGACCGCCGACGCGGTACTGGCCGCTGGTCAATCCGCCACCGGTGAGCAAATCTCAACCGTAATCTCACGCAATAGCGCCGATACCCGCGCGGTTATTGCGGTGACCCTCGCCGGGGTCGGCGCGTTTTTCAATCTGTATGCCACCCAGCCTCTGCTGCCGCTCTTCGAGCAGATATTCCACGCCTCCAAACCTGCCGTCGGACGCACCGTCAGTGCAGCCACCCTCGGCGTCGCCATCAGCGCACCCTTCTGCGGCGCGCTGGCCGAGCGTGTCGGACGCCGCAAGGTAATCGTGCTCTCCATCTTCCTGCTCGCCCTCCCCACTATCCTTGCCGCCACCGCCAGCGGGCTATCGCAGCTAGTTTTCTGGAGATTTCTGCAAGGCATCGCCATGCCCGGAATCTTCGGCGTCACCATCGCCTACATTGCCGAGGAGTGGCCGCGCCATCGCGTGCCTCAGGTGATGTCGATCTACGTCAGTGGCACAGTTCTCGGGGGCTTTCTCGGACGAATCTTCACCGGAGTTGCGGCCACCCACCATCTGATTCCGTTCGTTGAACCCAGTTGGCGCAATGGCTTCGTTGCCATCGGAGTTTTCGACCTCGTCTTCGGCTTCCTGCTCTGGCGCTGGCTGCCGCATGATTCGCCCCTGCCGGACGATGCCGAGGAGGAGACCAACATCACCCGTCACCTCCGCAATCCCCAACTGCTCGCTACCTTCGCGGTTGGATTCAACGTGCTCTTTACCCTGGTTGCCACCTTCACCTACGTCACCTTCTATCTTGCTGCTCCGCCGTTCGGGCTCTCCCCCGCCCAGTTGAGCGCGCTCTTCATGGTCTACCTGGTCGGCATCCTGGTCACACCGTTCGGCGGTATCTGGATCTCCCGGGTAGGCTCGCGCACCGCTATTATTGCCGCCGTCGCCGCTGGTATTGCTGGAGTTCTGCTGACCCTGATCCAGCATCTCCCGGTGATTCTGCTTGGTCTGGCGATATGTTGCACCGGTGTCTTCGTCTGCCAGGCGGCGTCCACCACTTACATCCAGCGGGAAGCGCAGTCTGGTGGCCGCGCCTCCGCCGCCGGACTCTACGTGATGTTTTATTACATCGGCGGCAGCGTAGCCGGGGTCCTGCCCGGAATGTTGTGGCAATACGGTCAGTGGAAGGCTTGTGTCGCGCTGATCGTATTCGTGCAACTGGCAACCGTAGCGATCGCCGGAAGCATATGGAAGGGAAAGGAAGCCTGACGGATCGCCTCCTTTCCGCAACCTACACATCCTGCCGGGCAAATTGCGTCTGATAGACTGCGAGTACTGATGTCCGCGCTGCTATGAGTACACTGGAAGCCATTCGCATCGCCTTACAATCGCTGTGGGCCAACAAATTGCGCAGCGTTCTCACCCTCCTCGGGGTGGTGATCGCGGTGGCCACCGTCATTGCCGTGGAGACATTCGTCAACGGCATCAACGGCTATGTAGCCGGAAAAATCTTCAATCTTGGCGCAGACGTGTTCATCGTTTCCAAGGCGCCCAATGTCATCACCAACGTCGATCAATATCTTGACGCCGAGAAGCGCAAAGACATTCACCTCGATGATTTCCTGGCGGTTCAGGAGGCGTGCACCCTGTGTCGCAATGTCGGTGCCTCCGCCCGCCAGGAGAACGTGAAGGTGAAGTACAACGAACAGAACAGCAATGACACCAGGGCAATGGGGTGGACGCCGGGAATGACGCCGATCTACGACCTGAACCTCAAATCGGGCCGCTCGCTCTCGGAAGCCGATGTGACTGCCGGCTCGAATGTAGCGATCATCGGCAGCGACATTGCCGAAAATCTGATGCCTGGTATTGATCCGCTGAACAAGGAAATCCGCGTCAACGGACAGATTTACACCATCATCGGGGTGGCTCTGCCCAAGGGCAAGGCGCTGGGACAGAGCCTGGATAACTGGGTGGTGATTCCGCTCACCAGTTGGCTCCGGCAGTTCGGCTCGCAACGTGTGTCACTGCACATCTGGGCCAAGGCGGACGGAGTGGGTACTCCGCTGGAAGCCGCCATCGACCAGGTGCGCGTGGTCATGCGCTCGCGGCGGCACGACCAACCAGGACAACCCGATAGTTTTGTGGCGGAAACCAACCAGAGCTTTCTCTCCATCTGGGCAAACCTGAGCGGCACATTCTTTATGGTAGCCGTGGCGCTAGCCTCCATTTCTCTGATCGTCGGCGGCGTGGTCATCATGAACATCATGCTGGTTTCAGTGAGCGAGAGAACCCGCGAGATCGGCATTCGCAAGGCCTTGGGAGCACGCTCCGGAGATGTAATGCAGCAGTTCCTGATCGAGTCCTCAACCCTGTCGCTGGTCGGCGGAGTGATCGGCGTAATCCTGGGAATCGCGGTGGCCAAAACCGTGACCATCCTGATTGGAATGCCGAGCGAAGTAAAACTGTGGACAGTCTTTGCTGGGCTGCTGACGGCAACCTCCGTGGGCGTCTTCTTCGGCGTCTATCCGGCACGGCAGGCGGCAAAACTGGATCCCATCAATGCCCTGCGCTTTGAACTGTAGCTCAAAGAACTGTAACCCAAACGGCAAGCGCATTTCGAGCCGTATCGTATTGGAGACGTTCTGCATGGGAGTTGTGCATGGCAACGCACGGTGACTTCAAGGAGATCTTCCGGTTGGCATTCGAAACCCTGCTGCGCAACAAATTGCGCTCCGGGTTGACCATCCTCGGAATCGTCATCGGCGTCGCCACCGTGATCACCATCTCCTCGGTGGTGCGCGGACTGAACAGCAATGTGCAGAATATGGTGCAGCAGATGGGATCGAACATCCTGTTCGCTTTCCACATGGACGTAATGAACTTTGGCCGACCCACGGCGGAGATGCTGAATCGCAAAGAGTTGACCTACGAGGACGCCGAGGCCATCCGGGAGTTGCCGCACGTGAAGGCCGTGGCTCCGTCGCTGCGGCTGTTTCTACCCCAGTTCGGCGAGGGCAGCTATAGCGTGAAGTACGAAGGACACGTGGCGAAGAACACAATTCTGGAAGGCGACACGGCGGACTCCAAAGAAGTGTTCGACTTCGGAACCTACAAGGGACGATGGTTCACCCGCAGCGAGGACGAACAGCGAATGCCGGTGATCGTCATCGGCTATGACACGTCAAATGCATTGTTCGCCGAAACCGATCCAATCGGCAAGGAGATCAACATCGAGGGCGAGTTGTTCACCGTGATCGGCGTCGCGGAAAAGAAGAAGAGCGCCTTCAGCGGCGGGTCGAATCCCGATGACAACATCGTCATGTTCCCGTACTTCACCTTCAAAAAGCTGCATCCCGAACAAAAGCAGAACTGGATCTCCATCAAAGCAACTTCGCAGCCGGACATGGCGACGGCAGAGAACGAGGTTCGCGATCTATTACGGCGCCGCCGCCGTCTGAAACCCGATCAGCCGGATAACTTCGCGGTCTTCAGCCAGAACTCGATTGTGCAGGTCTGGGACCAGGTGACCGGCGGAGTCTTCATCTTCATGTTTGCTGTCTCCAGCGTGGCGCTCATCGTGGGCGGTGTAGGCGTAATGAATATCATGCTGGTCTCCGTCACCGAGCGAACGCGAGAGATCGGCGTGCGCAAAGCGGTCGGCGCGCGCAAGCACGACGTCCTGCTGCAGTTCACAACCGAAGCCGTAGTGCTGACCGCGATCGGAGGCATCGTAGGGATTCTGCTGGGCGGCATAATCACTTACCTGATCGCTGCCACCATGCCTGCCCTGCCTGCCACCATGAGCCTGCAGTGGACGCTATTTGCCTTCGCATCCTCAGGATTCATCGGCCTGGTCTTTGGAATTTACCCCGCATGGAAGGCCGCGAACTTGGACCCGATTGAGGCCCTGCGCTACGAGTAGTGACGACCCAAAATACAAAGGGCACAGCCGAAGCCGTGCCCTCTGCATTGCTGAAAACAAATTAGTCGTGCACGCCGTCCATAAATGCCCGGAGCTTGCGTGAGCGCGACGGATGGCGCAACTTGCGCAGCGCCTTGGCTTCGATCTGCCGAATGCGCTCGCGGGTGACCGCGAAGGACTGGCCCACTTCTTCGAGCGTGTGCTCGCTACCGTCTTCCAGACCAAAGCGCATCTTGATCACCTTCTCTTCGCGCGGCGTCAGCGTGCGCAGAACCTGTGAGGTCTGATCCTTCAGGTTCACGTTGATGACTGCCTCGGCGGGCGAGACCACGGCGCGATCCTCGATGAAATCTCCAAGATGCGAATCTTCCTCTTCACCGATTGGAGTTTCCAGCGATATGGGCTCCTGCGCGATCTTCAACACCTTGCGCACCTTGGCGACCGGAATGTCCATGCGGCGGGCAATCTCTTCGCTGGTTGGTTCCCTGCCCAGCTCCTGCACCAGTTGACGCGAGGTGCGGATCAGCTTGTTGATCGTCTCGATCATGTGCACCGGAATACGGATGGTGCGGGCCTGATCGGCAATCGCGCGCGTGATCGCCTGGCGAATCCACCAGGTCGCGTAGGTCGAGAACTTGTAGCCCCGGCGATACTCGAATTTATCGACCGCTTTCATCAGGCCGATGTTGCCCTCCTGAATGAGGTCGAGGAACTGGAGCCCGCGGTTGGTGTACTTCTTGGCGATGGAAACCACGAGGCGCAAGTTAGCCTCGATGAGCTCGCGCTTGGCGTGCTCGGCATCCATGTCGCCCTGAATGATCTCGCGCTGCGTGCGCTTGAGTTCGCTGAAGACCGCTCCGGCTTCCACCTCGATGCGCTCCATGTCGGTACGCACGGTGCGAATCTGCTTGCGGATCTCTTTCTTCTGCTCCTCGTTCTTGGTGAACTCGCAGCGCTTTTCAAGATTCAGAACCTGGCGATCCAGCGCCTTCATGTTCTCGACCGTCTTGTTGACCCGGTCGATCAGGCGCTTGCGCTCCTGGTTGGTGAAGCGCAGCTTACGGATGGCGCGGCTGACTTCCACCTGGGCGCGACCTAGTCCCCAGTGAATCTTACGGTAGTCCTTTTGTTTCTTTTTGTCCTTGCCCGGAGGCCCGACTTCGGCGAGTTTGACGGCGAACGCCAAGCCCCGTTTGTAGTGGCGGCCAAGGTCGTCGATTTTGCCGGTAATCTCTTTCAGTCGTCCCTGCATTACCTCATCGGTAATCTCTTCCTCATCAAAGACCACGACTTCCTTGACCGAGCGAACCCCGCGCTTGAGATCGTCGCCAATGGCGAGGACCTCGCGAATCACGATCGCCGACCGCGACAAAGCCTTGAGCACACGAATCTGCCCTCGCTCAATGCGCTTGGCAATTTCGACTTCGCCTTCCCGGGTGAGCAGTGGAACGGTGCCCATCTCGCGCAGATACATGCGCACCGGGTCGTTGGTCTTTTCGAGCGCGCCAGGAGTAAGGTCGAGTTCAACGTCTTCCGATTCCTCATCCGGATCAAACTTTTTTTCCGACGGAAGTTTCGTGTCTTCCAGGACATTGATGCCCTGGGTTCCGATCATTCCGAGCAGGTCGTCAAGATCGTCGGGGGAGTTGATATCGTTGGGCAGAAGGTCGTTCACCTCGTTGTAGGTGAGGAAACCCTTTTCCTTGCCGGTATCGATCAACTTTTGTATATCTTCGTATTTATCGTCGAGAGCCAAGAGCAACATCCTTCGCTGGCGCCGTAGGCAGCCGAAAAATCATCACGGGCGGCGGACCACCGCCAAAAAACCACAGCTCGGCCTCCCGGTTGCAAAAACCGGAAAAATAAGCCGAAACCCTCATATTTTATCACGCAGTGCACAAGAATGCCCGCTCCGCTACGGGCACGTCGCCATTTTGGCGAGGAGGCATTAAGCCTTTAGATGACGGAGAGTCGTCCCGAGTTTCGGGACTGTGGATATTTTTACAGAGAACACCGCTGAAAGCAAGCCGCAGGGCAAAGCAGTATCTCCCCGCCGGACGGGAGTTAACCGCGCGGCTCGGCCCAAGGCGGTTCGCTGGCTTGGGAACTCCCGGCTCCATCCCGGCGCTCCCTGCTAAACTTCCTACGTGGGCGATTCTCAGTTCTCCTTCGAGTTCTCGGTTGCAGCACCGGTACGCCGTATCTACGGCGTGCGTGAACTGGTGACCGAGGTGCGCACTCATCTGGAAAAGGGTTTTCCAGAGATATGGGTCGAAGGCGAAGTCTCCAACTATCGGCCAGCCGAGAGCGGCCATATTTACCTCACCCTCAAGGACGGCGACTCCCAACTCCGCGTCGTGATGTTTCGCGCCCAGGCCCGCCTGCTGCGCTTCCGTCCGCAGAATGGCATGCAGGTCATCACCCGCGGACGCATCACCATGTACGAAGCTCGTGGCGAGATGCAACTGCTCGCCGAATACATGGAGCCAATGGGTGCCGGAGCGTTGCAGGTGGCCTTCGAGCAGCTCAAGGCAAAACTGGCGGCCGAGGGACTGTTCGCCCAGGAGCGCAAGAAGCTTTTGCCCGCCCTTCCCCGGCGCATCGGCGTCGTCACCTCCCCGCGAGGCGCGGTGATACAGGACATTCTCAACGTGCTGCACCGCCGCCACCAAACGCTCAATGTGCTGATTTATCCCGCCCAGGTGCAGGGGGAGAGTGCCGTCAGCGAAGTCTCTGCCGGGATTCGCTATTTCAACCAGCAGAGTGAGTCCTCCGAAACCGCGGTCGATGTCATCATCCTTGCCCGTGGTGGCGGCAGCGTCGAAGACCTGGCGGCCTTTAACGATGAGTCTTTGGCGCGCACCATTGCCGCCAGCAAAATTCCGATTATCTCCGCCATCGGCCATGAAACCGATTTCACCATCTGCGATTTTGTCGCCGACCTGCGCGCCCCCACACCCTCGGCCGCCGCCGAGGTCGTTATTCGCTCCAAACAGGAGTTGCAGGAAACGGTTGCTGCGCTGCGCGAGAGGATGCGCCGCGCCATGCAATACAAGTTGCTTTACGAGCGGCAAAATCTGACATCGCTTGAAAAGAACCGCGTATTTGCCCGCATGGAGGATGCCATCTCCCGCCGCCAGCAGCGGGTGGACGAGCTCCGCTTCCGGTTGGAGAGCCGGATGCGCACCCGCCTTGGCGAGGCCTCGCGCCGTCTCGATCTCGGGCTCTCGCGCCTTCGCCAACGCGATCTTCGGCAGCAGCTCAGGACGCGCCAGAGAGAGTTGCTCTCCCATCTCCAGGCGCTCGCCGCCGCCGCCCATCAATCTCTAATGCGCCGCCGTTCGCGCCTCGAACAAGCCTCCGGCAAACTTGCAGCGCTTTCCCCTGTGGCAATATTAGAGCGTGGGTATTCGCTCATCTTTGACCATCAAGGCGCGCTTGTAAAGGATGCCTTGCAGCTCGCGCCCGGCGACTCGATTCATGCCCGCCTGGCCCGGGGCGAGGTCGACGCCCGCGTCGAAGCCGTGCGCCAGAGTGAGCCCAAAGCCGGACCAAAGTAACGAAAGTTCACGATGCAACGCGGGTGCGCTGCTTTACAATGAAGCCGTCCGCCCTCTGAAGGCCGTCGTGCCTGGTGCCAAGTTCTCGAAAGGAGACCATGCTGAAGTTGTTGCCGAATCTGTCCGGATACTCGCCACACCTGACGGCTCTCTCCGTTCTGGACATTCTGCTCGTCTCTTTTCTCATCTACCAGTTTCTGCTGCTGGTGCGGGGCACCCGTGCCGTTCCCATGCTCACCGGTGTGGGCGCGCTGGTCATCGCCTTTTACATCGCACACCTCAGCAATCTGCGCACTCTGGACTGGCTCGTCGGCACCATTCTGCCCTACAGCATTTTCGCCCTTATCGTAATCTTTCAGACCGAGATCCGTCAGGCTTTGGCGCGGCTTGGCCGCAACCTTACCCTCGCCCGCGGCTCGCAAAATGGCACGGCCGATGCCTACGACGACATCGTCATGGCAGCCACTACGTTTTCGCAGGACCAGACCGGAGCGCTGGTGGTAATCGAGCGCGAAATCGGCTTGCGCACCTACATCGAGAGTGGCGTCCCGCTCGACGCCCATCTCTCCTATGAACTGCTGGCAACTCTGTTCCGTCCCAGTGCGCCCCTGCATGACGGCGCGGTCATTCTGCAGAAGGATCGCGTCGCCGCCGCCGCCTGTTTCCTGCCTCTCTCTATGAATCCTCTGCTCTCCACCCAGCTCGGTACCCGGCATCGCGCCGGCATTGGAATTACCGAGGAGACCGACGCAGTCTCGGTAATCGTCTCGGAGGAGACCGGCGCCATCAGCATCGCCGTCGGCGGACAGGTCGAGCGCGAAATCACCCCCGAACGGCTGCGTGAGCGCCTCGGTGAATTGCTCATGCGTTACTCGGGGCAGCCTACGCTCGCGCATCCTGGCTCGCACTTTGCGCCCGGTTCCGTCGCCGCCATCCGTCACGACGACCAGAACCGCCACGTGCAGTCACCGGAGCGCCGCGCCGTCGATCGGGGAGACCAGCTGTGATCACGCGCCTCCGTCATCTTATCTTCGATCGCGCGCCGCTCAAACTGGTGTCGCTGATCATCGCCATCCTCATGTGGTATGGAGTGGCACACGACCCCGTCGCCGAGGTTTCCATTCGCGTGCCCATCGAGTTCACCCGCCCGCCCAAGGGCCTCGACTACACATCGGACGTTATTCCGGAGGCGGTGCTTCGCCTCCGCGGACCCGCCCGCGTGCTGCGCGACCTCCCCGTGGAGAGCGTGCACGCGATGATCGATCTGCGGGATGCGATCCCCGGCGAACACACCTACGACCTCACCCCCAATCAGATACAGGCTCCGCATGAAGTCGAGGTCGTGCAGGTCACGCCCAGCCGCCTGCGTATGGCCTTCGATACCCGTGCCACCCGCCAGGTCGCGGTCAGACCGCGTGTGGTCGGCACCCTGCCAGCGGGGTACCGTATCGAATCCGTGACCACCGACCCCGCATTACTTACCATTTCCGGTCCGGCAAAGCATGTGAATGCCGTCGACAACGCCGTGACCGACACCGTGGATGTAACCGGAGTCGCCGGACAGGCTACCTTTGAAACCATGGCCTATCTCCCCGACCCCTTGGTGCACATCTCCGGCACCACCCCGATTCACGTCCTCGTCAAAACGCAGAAAACATCTTCGAAAGCTGGAGTTCCATAACTTGGCAACTCCACCACGGGCAATCATGAGGCAGTTATTTGGAACCGACGGTATTCGCGGCGTAGCCGGCGAATACCCCTTGGACCGTTCTACGGTCTATGCTATTGGACGCGCCTGCGGCGCCCGCTTGGTGCGGCGCTCGGCGGATTCTAAAGTTGTACTCGGCCAGGACACCCGCGAATCCAGCGGCTGGATCGCCGAAACCATGGCCCGCGGGCTGCGCGATGCCGGATGCGGCTTCGTGAGTGCCGGAGTGCTGACCACTCCCGGCGTCGCCTACCTGGCTCATACTCACGGCTTTGCCGCCGGCGTTGTCATCTCCGCCTCGCATAATCCCTGGCAGGATAATGGCATCAAGCTCTTCGGTCACGATGGCATGAAGCTGGCTGATGACATCGAGCGCGAAATCGAGGCCGACATCTTCGAGCACATCGATCTACTGACCGCTCATCAGCCCGACGAAGGCAGCCTGATGTCTGACATTCTTCCCGGCTGCGCCACCTTGCGAGCCGACTATGAAGCTTGGCTCGCCTCCAGTGTGGACCCCACGGCAAAGCTCTCCGCCATCCGCGTCCTCATCGACTGCGCCAACGGAGCCGCCAGTGCCATCGCCCCCGAACTTTTCGCCCGCCTCGGCATCCCCGCCGAAGCCCTGCACACCTCACCCAACGGTCGCAACATTAACGAGGGCTGCGGGGCCCTGCATCCCGAGCACGTCGCCGCCGAGTTGCTGCGCCGTCCCGGCCAGTTCGATCTTGGCATCACCCTCGACGGCGACGCCGATCGCGCCCTCTTCAGCGATGCCCAGGGCAATGTGGTCAATGGCGATGCGGTTCTGCTCCTCGCCGCCCGCTGCATGAAAGCCCGCGGCGTCCTCGCCCATGACACGGTAGTGGCCACAACCATGAGCAATATGGGCCTCGAAAAGTCTCTTCACTCCAGCGGCATCCGCATGCTGCGCACCGCTGTAGGTGACAAGTACGTCCTCGAAGAGATGCTCAAAACCGGTGCCACCCTCGGCGGCGAACAGTCCGGCCACATCCTTTTCATGGACTCGGACGCCACCACCGGCGACGGTCTCCTCACCGCCCTGCGTGTGCTCGAAGTCGTCGCCCGCTCCGGCCAATCCCTGCACCAGTTGACCTCCGATTTCAAGGTCTTCCCCCAGCGCATTCGCAACGTAAAAGTGCGCGAGAAAATCCCGATGGACCAACTCCCTAAGGTAGCCGCCGCCATCCAGGCCGCCGAACAGGATCTGGACGGCAATGGCCGCGTCGTGGTCCGCTACTCCGGTACCGAAAAACTCGCCCGCGTCATGATCGAAGCCGAAAGTGAAACCCTCATGCACAAACACGTCGATGCCGTCTCCGCCGCCTTGCAGGATGCCATCGGAATCTAGCGTACTGCCTCAGAAGTTCGCGACAGATATGCCGCTGTCATCCTGAGCGGAGCAAGATGCGTTCTTTGCAGCTTGCGGAGTCGAAGGACCCCTATGGGAGCCTCCGAATTCTGTACCGTATTTCCGACGCACTACCCTAGCGAGGATTTAACTTCGCTTTTCGGCTGAACTTGCCGCACTGCCGGGTGCCCCACCTTCGCCGCGCCGTCTTCGAGCGGATAAGGTGGGAAGCAGTGCCGCCCAACTTACATCGCTGTTGCCTTTCACTTTTCGCCAACAGCGGGCGTCCCATATCCGCCCGCTTGTTGGCGAATGTGGGACTGGAGTGGTCTGTCTCCCATACACGTCTTAGTCGTTTTTGCGATACTATTACTTCTCATCAGTTCACATTGGAAAGGAACTCATGACGAAACGTATTAACGCAGTCCTTCTATCCGTTCTTCTGCTCTCTTTGCTCGCCGCGGCTCAACCAGCCAAACCCTTGCTGACCATCGATAACAAGGTTCCGTCTGCCATCAGCATCACCCCGGAGGAATGGGCCAAATTACCGCGCACTACGGTGATGGCCACCAGAGGCCACTCCAAAGATAAGGTGCAATATGAAGGTGTTTCGCTGAAAGCCGTGCTGGAGAAGGCGGGCGTACTCAATGCCGACAAACCGCTCCACGGCAAACAACTGCTGCAATATGTGGTCGTCACGGCCAGCGACGGCTACCGCGTGCTCTTCTCTCTGGCTGAATTGGAAGAGGCCACCGGAGCGACCTCGAACGTTTTGCTCGCCGATAAAGTCGATGGCAAACCGCTCGGCGAGAAAGAGGCGCCTCTGCAACTCGTCGTTCCCTCGGACAAACGTCCGGAGCGCTTCATTCGCATGATCACCAGCATTTCCGTCGGAACCTTGGCGCAGTAGAACCCGTCACCAACGCAGAATGAGCGGATGGCGCCTGGCCCATTCAAACCATCTTTGGGAGTGGGGGATGAGAGCGTTCGCTCCCTTCGCTCACTCCATATCCCGCCAGTTCCCGCCCACGCTCACTTCCACATCCAGCGGAACGCTCAGCGCGTGTGCACTTTCCATGCACTCTTTCAACACGGCCTTCACGGTCTCCACCTCTGCCTCCGGAACCTCCAGCACCAGCTCGTCATGCACCTGTAGCAGCATCTTCGCCTGTAGTCCGCGCTCGCGGATCTCGCGATCCAGCCGCAGCATGGCGATCTTGAGCAGGTCTGCCGCCGTACCCTGCAGCGGAGTATTGACCGCCGTGCGTTCGGCGAATCCCCGCAAGTTCGGATTCTTACTCAGCAGATCCGGAATCGGACGCTTGCGCCCAAACAGATTGCGCACAAAACCATCGCGACGCGCCTGTTCCAGCGTCTGATCAATGAAGCCGCGCACCCCCGCGTAGCGCTCAAAGTAGGCTTCGATAAACCGCTTGGCCTCCTTCTGCTCAATCCCCAACTGCTGCGCCAGTCCAAACGGCGAGAGTCCGTACACAATGCCGAAGTTTACCGCCTTCGCCCGGCGGCGATGCTCGGCGTCGATCAGCATCGGCGGCACGCCAAAGACCTCCGCCGCGGTCAGCGTGTGGATGTCCTTTCCAGTGCGATACGCCTCCAGGAGCAGGGGGTCTTGCGAATAGTGAGCCAGCAACCGCAACTCAATCTGCGAGTAGTCCGCCGCCACCAGCATGTTTCCCTCGGCGGCCACAAACGCCGCGCGAATCTCCCGCCCCAGTTCAGTGCGAATAGGAATGTTCTGCAGGTTCGGATTCGTTGAACTGAGCCGTCCCGTGGCCGTCGCCGCCTGGTTGAAACTGGTATGCAATCGCCCTTCGCGACAGAGCAGCGGCAGCGCATCGATATATGTCGATTTAAGTTTTGTAAGCTGCCGGAACTCCAGCACCAGCTTCACGATTTCGTGCTCTGCCGCCAGCCCCTCCAGCACATCCTGGGCCGTCGAAATCGTCTTCCCCTTGCCGTACTTGAAAGGTTTAGGCAGCCCCAGCCGATTGAACAGCACGTCCCCAAGCTGCTTTGGCGAGTTCACGTTGAACTCCACCCCCGCCATCTCGTGAATCGTGCGCTCCAGCCGCTTGATATCGCCCGCCAACTTACCGGACATCTCCGCCAGCACGCCGCAATCCAGTTGCACGCCCGCCTGCTCCATGCCGTGCAGCACAAACGCCAGCGGCAAATCCACCTCGCGATAGAGCCATGCCAGCTCCGCCTCCGCTTCCACCTCGGGACGCAGCGTAGCCGCCAACCGCAGCGTAATGTCGGCAGCCTCCGCCAGTGTCCCGGAGAGCTTCAGCCCCAGCCGCCGCAGCGCCACCTCCGGCAACGTGTGCGCGCTGTAGGTAGGGTCCAGCAAGTACGAGTACAGCATCGTGTCGTGCTCCACCCCGGCCAGCGTCAGTCCGCTGTCGCTCAGCGCGTGCAGGGTCGACTTCGCATCGTGCACGGCTTTCACCACCGCCCCGTCGGCCAGCAGCTGTGCAATCCGTGCGCCGTGCGAGCCGGTAAGCTCCGCCGTGTAGCTCTCCGACGGCACGCCGCAGAACGCAACCTGCTGCCGCTCCGGCGCAGCCTGCTCGCCATCGGCGTTTCCCGCGCCTGACGCTGGGCTAGTTGCCGCCATAGCTTCCGTATCGCCCAGTGCCAGCGAGCCCTGCTCCGGCGCATCGCCTTCGGCTTCTGCCAGAGCCGCTTCGGCCTCGGTCAGCCGCACCGCCGCACTCAGCGCGGACGCCACGGTCTCTGCCTTCGCCAGCTTTTCCAGCGCCGCCGCCGTCAGTTCACCGTACTTTGTCTCGCCCACCGCCTCCCCCGACGAGAGAAACTCCTTTTGCAGGGTGGTGAATTCCAATTCGCCGAACAACTCGCGCGCGGCGGTCACATCGGGCTCCTGCGCCCGCATCACCTCCGGCTCAAACGGAATCACCACATTGCAGTCGATCGTGACCAGCTCTTTGCTCAGCAAAATCATCTCGCGATTCTGTTGTAGCGATTCGCGATAGGTCTTCTTCTGCACCTCTTCCGCCCGCTCCAGCAGCTCATCCAGCGTGCCGAACTGCTGAATCAGCTCCACTGATCCCTTTTCGCCGATGCCCGGCGCTCCTGGCACATTGTCAATCGAGTCGCCGCGCAAAGCCATCAGGTCCACCACCTGCTCCGGCGTCACCCCCAGCAGCTCTTCCACCTTGGCGCGATCGCAAATCAGATTGTCTTTCGGAGGATTCAACACGCAGACATTTCCATCCACCAGTTGCATCATGTCCTTGTCGCTGCTCACCACGTAGACCGCGTATCCCGCCTCGGCGGCCCGCCGCGCCAGCGTTCCGATCACATCATCGGCCTCAAAGCCCTCGCGTCCCAGGATCGGGATGCGATACACCTCCAGCGCGCGATGGATGTACGGAATCTGCTGTCGCAGATCCTCCGGCATCTCAACCCGATTCGCCTTGTAGCCCGCGTACGCCACTTCAACAATCTCGCCCGTCTCCTTGTCGCGCTTTTTCAGCGACGGCATGGCCGCCCCCTGCGCTTCGCGGAAGCTCGGCCCCATGTCGAAGACCGCCGCAATATACTCCGGCGAAAAGTCCTTGCGCAGCTTGTTCAGCATATTGACGAAGACATAAGTCGCCGCTGTCGGCAGCCCGCTGCGCGTGGACATCGGGCGCTGGCGGGCCATCGCATGATAGGCGCGGAAGACAAACGAGTACGCATCGATCAAAAAGACGCGCCCCTTACCGGCAGGAGGGAGAATCGGAGCTTTGCTTTCGACTACGACTTCAGAGGCGGCGGATTTCTTCTTAGCAGACACAGGGAGAATCCTAGCCCAAACCAGCGCTTCGTTCCAACCGCTCCTCGACGAATCGCTACTCGATGAACATGCAGTCCCCGTAGCTGAAGAACCGGTAGCGCTCGCGCACCGCGTGCTCGTAGGCGGCCATCACCCGTTCCCGTCCGGCGAAGGCGGACACCAGCATCAGCAGCGTGCTCTTGGGCAGGTGGAAGTTCGTCAGCATCGCATCCACTACCCGGAAGCGGTATCCCGGATAAATAAATATGTTCGCCTCGCCGCTGTGCGCCGCAATGATCGGATTCCAAACGTCGCGCTCGTCCCCGCCATCCCGCGGGTTAACGGCATCGCTCGGGTGCCCCACGTTCGCCCGCTGTTGGCTAACGTGGGGCAGTTGACTTCGATCTTGATCCTGACTCTGCCCCTGTTCCGTGCCCTTCCCCGCCGCATATTCCAAGGTTCGCACCGTGGTGGTGCCGACGGCCACCACCCGCCGCCCTTCGCGCTTAGCCCGCGTAATCTTCTCGGCGGTGTCCTCTGGAATCCGATACCACTCGGTATGAATCTTGTGCTCCTCCACCACCGCTGTCCGGATCGGCGAAAATGTCCCCAGCCCGACGTGCAAGGTCACCGCTGCCGTCTCCACGCCCTTCTCCCGCAACTGTCCCAGAATCTCCTCGGTGAAGTGCAGTCCCGCTGTAGGCGCCGCAACCGACCCCGGATCACGCGCATAAACCGTCTGATAGCGTCTCCGATCCTCAGCCGTATCCGCACGGTCGATGTAGGGAGGCAGTGGAATGTGCCCCAGCCTTTCCAGCCGCGCAAAGAAGTCCGGCACCGGCAGAAAGCGCAGCGTGCGCTCCCCGAACTCGCCCCGTTCCAGCACCTCGGCCTCCAGCAGCGGAGTACCAGAATCTGCGGGAGCTTCGAAGTAGAGCCGCTCACCCGGCATGATCTTTCTCCCGGGACGCACCAAGGCTTGCCAGCGCTGCTCTTCTCCCGGCAGCCGCCGGGTCAGCAGTACCTCTACCCGTCCGTGCAAGAAATCCCGTGATGCCGGATTGGCCGGACTCAGCCGCTGCGCCCGGATGCCGCTGCGCCGCCCAAACAGCCGCGCCGGAAGCACCCGCGTGTCGTTAAAGACCACCAGGTCGGAAGCCCGCACCAGTGCTGGAAACTCGCCAAAGACCGTGTCCCGCAGAAGCTCGCCCTGCAAGTGCAACATCCGCGACGCTGCGCGCTCGGCAGGCGGATGCTGCGCGATCAGTTCGGGGGGAAGTGGAAAGTCAAAATCGGAAACCAGCACGAAAATGATTATAGTGCCGCAGAGATTCCTCACCGCATCACAGAAAATGTAGCGAAGCCCTTGGGTGCTACGGTACTATGCGGTAAGCGGGAAAATTCTCTCTGGATTGAACACGGCAAATGAGCGAGCACGAATCCCGGCTGGAAATACTGCGCTTCGGCAAGATGTTGCACGAGCGCGGATACATTGCCGCAACCGACGGTAACCTTTCCGTGCGTCTCAATGAAGTTTCGGTGCTCATCACCCCCACTTGCATTAGCAAGGGAATGATGTCCACCGAGGACCTCCTTGTGGTGGACATGCATGGCCGCAAGACCTCGGGCTTCCGCGACGTCACCAGCGAAATTGGTGTGCACATGACCATCTACCGTATGCGCCCGGACGTGAACGCCATCGTCCATGCGCATCCGCCCACAGCCACAGGCTTTGCCGCGTGCGGACTCGCGCTCGATCAGGCCCTCATCAGCGAGGTTCTGCTCTCGCTCGGCGGCATCCCGCTGGCCCGTTACGCAACTCCCGGGACCCCCGAGCTTTCCGAGGTGCTAGAGCCACTTATCCCCGATCACGATGCCATCCTTATGGCCAACCATGGCGTCGTCACCTTCGGCAGTGACTTGACTCAGGCGCACATGAACATGGAGACCGTCGAGCACTTCGCCAAGATCGCTCTTGTGGCCAGGCAACTTGGCTGCGAGCACCCACTGTCGGCCGAGCAAGTCAGTAAACTTCAGGAGATGCGCCGGCGCATTCAGCACTACAAGTCCGAAATGCGTACTCGCGCCTAGTGCGCCGCGTTTTCCAGCCTTACACCAAAATTTCCCGCATCTCTTCGCATTTCCCTACTCGCAGCGGTGTACAAACTCCGTCAACGGACGCCGATCTGTGTCCTGCGGAACTTCGTCCGCGTATCCAACCGGCAGAATTGCCAATGGAACGTGTTCCTTCGCCGCCCCGACCACCGCCGCAACCTTCCCCGGAAGAAATGCCCCGACCCAGCACGTAGCCAGTCCCAGATCCACAATCGCCAGGTGCGCCAGCGTGGCCGCGACGCTCGCATCCTGCAGCGCCCAGTGCACTTTGGGATCGTATTGGCAGCGCTCGGCATGGGTGCACACCACCAGCGCCAGCGGAGCCTGCGCAATCCAGTCGTGGCTGAATGTCGCCTCGGCCAGGGCCTGCATCCGCGCCGTGCCGCTTACCACGTAAATCTCATAAGCCTGAAAATTCCCCGCTGTCGGGGCCGTCCGCACCGCCTCCAAAATCTTGGCAACCAGTTCCTCAGCCACCTGCTCGCCGCGAAACTTCCGCACCGAATGCCGCGCCCGCAATAGTTCCATGAATTCCATACGAATTTTCCCTTCCATGTAATTCCCTGCCCCAAGCATATTGTGCAGGTCCTATCCGTACCACCTTGCCTGATTCCCGCAAAAACAGCAAAGGCCGGCGGCAAACCCGGCCTCTGCGAAATTTCGTCTTGGCTAATCACCACCGAAGCGGAAGCGCATGCCTGCCCGGACATTTGCCGTCAGCGCAGGATAGCCCAGTACTTCCTCGTAATGCCGGTTCAGCAGGTTGTCCACGTTGGCATACAGCGTGGCATGGCGGCAGAGCTGGTACCATCCTCCTGCATCCACCCGCGCGTAACCAGCGGCGTGAGTGTACCCGTAGCCCAGAAAATCCGAATCCGGACGCCGTCCGATGAACGAGCCTCCCAGCGTAGCTCCGTAGCGCGGCCGGTGATAGGCCAGCAACAGCGTCCCGGCGTGCTTCGGACGCAGCAACAGCGGCGCGCCTGCCTCCTCGATAGGATTGGTGCTGAGCGGCGCATACAGAATCTGCGTCGAGGTGTAGAAGTAGGAGCCTTGCAACTGCAGCGCCCGGCTGATCCTTCCGCTCAAGTCCAGTTCCGCGCCCTGCGCCATCGCCTTGTTGATGTTGATGTACTGCGTGTAGTTCCCGTTCGTGGTGATCTGGTTATGGTAGAGCGCGTTGAAGTAGGTGGCCGTCGCGGCCATGCGCGAGCCAAACGTCTGCTCCACTCCCGCCTCCAGCGTGCGCGCCTCCTCCGGCTTCAGCCCCGGATTCGGAAATATGCCGTATCCGGTCAGCCCGAACGATTGCTCGAAGCTCGGTTCCTTGATCCCCTCGCTGTAGCTTCCCTTCAGCCGCGTTCCGGTCAGCAGCCTATTCCCCCGCCACGCCAGATAGGTCAGCGAAACCCGCGGAACCACCCGGTTGCCGAAGCTCCCGTTGTGCACATAGCGCACTCCGGCAATCCCCGTCAGCCGTCCCCACTCCACAAACTGCTCGCCGTACACCGCATCGTTCAACCTCAGCCCGTGGCTCAGCGGAGGCGCCGTGGTGTAGCCCACAAACCCATTCTCGTCCTCGAACTCATACCCGAAACTGCTCCGCGCCTGCTTGGATTCCCAGTATTCCCCGCTGTAGCGAACCCCAAAGTGGTTGATGTCGGCCACATCGGCAAAGGCACAGTACGGATAGCACGACTCCGCGGTGTCCACGCCGAGGTCAACGTCGTGCCGCTGATGGTTGTAGTTGTACACCGTGAGCTGGTGCTGCCACTTGGCTGGCGAGGCCAGGTTGAACTCCACTGCGCCCAGCAGGTTGTTCTGCCGAGCCCAAGCGTCGGTCGCCGGTGGCAGCAGTTGATCTCCCAGGAAGGTCGTCTCTCCCGGCACGCCCGAGCGCGAGTCGTTATGCCGCACGTGTAGCCGCACCGAAGCCTGCGGCGCAAGCTGCATCCCAAGGTTCGCCCCCTCGGACGAATTCTCGTAGTAGTCATTAGCGCCCTGTCCGTCGGAGTTGAACTGATCGCCGAACAGGTTGTAGTCGTAGCGGCCATCGGCTCCGGCCAACGATGCAAAGCCGTGCGCCGTCCCGAAGTTTCCCCCATCGCCGCCAAAGCGTAGCTCCGGAACCTTCGTATGCCCAGCCGCCGAGGTAATCTGCAGCACGCCGCTCATCGCATCCGAGCCATAGAGCACGCTCTCCGAGCCGCGCATCAGCTCCAGCCGGTTCACTTGGCCCATGGCGAGGGTGCCAAAGTCGAAGTATCCGCCCGGATCGTCCACCGGAACGCCATCCAGCAGGACCTTGGTGTAATCCGAGTTGCCGCCGCGGAGAAACAGTGAGGTCTGCCCGCCGCGATTGCCCGAATCCGCCAGAATCACTCCCGGCAGAAAGCGCAGCGCATCTGCCGCCGCGACCGGTTGCAGAGTGGTCAGCGTCGCCGCATCCAGAGTCGAAACGTTCAGTCCCGTCAGCCCCGCCTCCAGCGGCGAAGGCGAGGCCGAAACCACCACGCTCGCCGACTGCGGAGCCAGCTTCAGCCGTGCGCTCACCTCACCGGATTCCTTCGCCGTCACCGTCAGCGGCGCAAAGCCCGGGGCCAGCACCTCAACGCGCAGCGCTCGCCCCTCCGGATTGTGTCCCTCCGGATTGTGACCCGCCAGATTGTGAAACGTGGCGACGCCCTGGGCATCGCTTGTCCCCAGCGCCAGCGGCTGATTCGAACCCTCGGCGTACACCGCAACCTGCGCGCCGCTCACCGCGGCAGAGCTCGGATCGGCAACACGAACCTTCAGCTCCAGGCCGAAAGCAGAGATGGAAAGTAGAAATAGAAATAAATAGCAAACTACGAGGCGGAAAGCTCGCATACATCCTCCCTCACACGCGAAAGGGGTTGTGGGTGTGTTCGCGCCGGTCTCCTGGCTATTCGGGTCGGTCCTTTCGGACGCAGGCGTCGCAAGCCTTCCCATGCAGTTAGCACAGTGGCAATGCGGCCATTTCCCCTACTTACAGTTGCGCGGCAGCGCGGGATTCTCACCCGCTTCCCATGCCCAAGGCGAGAGCCTCAGGCGCGCGAACGCTGAATTGGCAAAGAACACGGCTTCCCCGCTCCCCCACCAGCAGGAGAACGAACTCCCACTCCGAGAGACAGCAATGTACCTGAAGCCGATGCATCGACTCTAGGAGCTTTGTAGGTCACTGTCAACCAGCAGAGTTGCTGGTAGCGGGGCTGTCTCCGGATGCCCGTAATCCATCCCGGAGCAAGGCCAAGCGCTCGCTGTTCCCCGCCCGTGGTCCGCTCTTGCGTCCACCAATCATTTGTCCAGGGTTTTCATCGCTCGATGCCCCGGGAACCCACGCTAGCAGCGGAGCGCCTTCTCGTACTGTCTGCAAATGGCCTATTACGCATGGGCGAAAACTGTTCGGTGCCCCAAATCCGGCCCTCCAGCCCGTTAGCGCCCGTTCACATGTTGTCGTATTCCCGATCGTGCTCCGGTTCATAAAGGTCGTGCAGGCTTGTTGATTCAACCTTCGTGAAATGAGTGGGAAGTCCGGCATGGGCAATCTCTTCAATTGAACCAAGTGATAAATCACAAGCCTTGCATTGAAACGATGTGGCTAGATATTCAACATCCATAAAGAGCTCACCTTCGGAATATTGCTCAGGAAGTTCCTTGAATCGTGTGCCGGTCAGCTTGCCTCGTCCGCCACAAGCGGGACAGGTGCAGGTATGTTGGTTATAGCTTGCATCAGAAAAAATTGACGAAGTCGCATCCAGCAACCTTTTCTTCTCGTCTTCGGGCTTCGCTTCAAACAATTTCTGATGCGCCGAAATTTTGGCCTTTACGGCGCTTAATACGGATTCATTAAGCGTTTTGATTTGTTCCGCCGCCATATGAGCTTCCTCGCTACCGAGGAATTGGTCCAGCGGCTTTCCAAGGAATGCATGTAGGACTGCGACTGTATCGTAGAACCGCGCCAACCACTTTCCCGTTCCAAGATTTTCGTATGGAAGTTCGGCCGTATGAACGTGAGCATTGCGCTGTAGGGCAAGAAATTCGCAAAGCTCACGGTGCGGCTTTCGAAATTGGTCAATGACTTTTTCTAGCCGGAGATAGACCGAGTGCGCAGGCAAGGATCGTGGCTTTGCAAATGAGTAGCCGCAAGCATAGAGGATATTTGCGTCATCGCGAGGGTCTGCATTTAGTACCGGATGCACCTTGGTCAAGGCGCTCCGGCCTAAGCATTCGAGGGCTAGAGAGGCGGAAAATGCAAATTCTGGCGAAGCATGCTCATGCTCGCTTGCATCGTCCATAAACAGCTTAGCTTTCTTCCATAGCCCCTCTGAGTCCCAAGACTGCATTTCAATCTCCCCCTATTAATATGCGCTTCAAAATTCGATTTGCGTCCGTCCGATTGCTTTTCCCACGCGCATGCAACATCCGTTGATTGTCGATAACCAAGAGGTCCCCAGCACCCCAATCGATCTGTTTCTGATCTGTTTGGTCTATCCGAAATTCTATAAGAGCCTCCAACCTACGCGCTTCCGCCGTCATAGGTCGCATGCAGTCCTTGTCGTATCGAATCGTTAAATAGTTTGTTGTGCGCGCAGCAAGCATACATAGACGCGGTCGGACATGACCGGTTGTCCAGAGCGCTCGACACGCCAGTTCCTTTTCAGCATCGCTAATCTGCCAAGCACGAGAATCCTGGAGTAGCGTCGGCCGCTTTCCCTCGCCAGGATCGACGCAATATAGCACCAAATAACGAGCCGGTTGATCCCAATGTGCTGTATCAGTGTGAAATGGAAACGCATTGGTCCCGTACCGGCTCGACAGCGTGTTCTGTTTCGCGGAATCGGCGGGCTGTGGACGAATTTCGCGCACAGGCTCCGGGCTGCGCAGATCGACTCTTATAGGCCCCAGCTGCTGAACAATCTCTATCAGATCTTTTTGGTAAATGCCGTGGGTGAATGAATAACCGGCGTGCTCTAATTCATTGATATCAAGAGTCTTGCACACGCTACGGATAAACTCTTGCATGTGCTATTGGATTCAGTGTCAGATTGGCGGGTGGCCCAGAATTGGCGTAGTTCCAACCCTGGGGCGTCGCGGGCGAGTAGTGTCTCGGCGGGTACCCATTTCTGCTGTTTTAGCAGAAGTGGGTAGTTGACTCAGTTTCTGCGGATGGCCATTGCTCGCGCAGTAATCTAACGCACTTGCATGATTACCATGTGGTTAATCTTGCTGCACCATAACCTGTGCAAACTACTCAAGGTCACTGTTTTTCAGCATCCCCAAATGCCGCGCAAAATGCCCTTTCGCACGCGAAAAACCTGCGTTTCTGCTTCCAATCGCCCCGTTCTGCACCGCTGTCAAGCAAAAATCTTCGCCAATTCCTCCCAACAGATTCATTCCATGGCACATAGAGTCGGTACGCAACTGATGGAATCGCCTCCCAACTTTGCTATCCTGAACGTAGGGGAATCATCACTGTTGACGCAAGGGCGCACCAAGGTTCGAGCCTCGAAAGGCCCGAACCCCTGCCGCTGTGGCACCTATAACCAACCTGTTTTCAAATTTTTAGCGGGAAATATAGGGGGAGGGGTCGTTCACTTTCCTTCCGCCACGATCTTGGGGAGAGTTGCCGTCAGCAAGGCCAGTAATGTGCCGCGCACGCGCTCGCCAGTGTCCAGCACATCCTGATGGCGGATCTCGCCCTCGGAGAGTCCTGCGGCCATGTTGGTGACGCAGGAGATGGCGAGAACCTTGATTCCCACGTGGCGCGCCACGATGACTTCCGGCACGGTCGACATGCCGACCAGATCCGCGCCGATGGTGCGCAGAAAGCGTATCTCGGCGGGGGTTTCATAACTGGGACCGATGAGCGCGGCGTAGACGCCTTCCTTCAGATCAATGCCGAGCTGGCTCGCCGCATCCTGGGCGAGAAGACGATAGCGGCGGGAATAGGCTTCGGTCATATCCGGAAAGCGCTGCCCAAAGCGTTCGTCGTTCGGTCCGTTGAGGGGGTTGTTGCCCTGCAAGTTGATGTGATCGCTGAGCAGGACCAGCGCGCCTTTCTGGTAGGCGGAGTTGATGCCTCCAGCAGCATTGGTGAGGACCAGGCTCCTGATGCCCAGGCGGAAGAGCACGCGCACGGGAAAACCGGCCTCGCGGCTGCTGTAACCCTCATACTGGTGAACCCGCCCCTGCATGGCCGCAACCGTGAGATTGCCAATCTTTCCGACCACCAGGCGACCGGCATGGCCGACGGCGGTAGAGCGCGGGAAATTGGGAATGTCTTTGTAAGGAATGATTACCGAGTCTTCGAGCGCATCGGCGAACGCACCCAGGCCGGAGCCCAGCACGACCGCAATTTCCGGCACTCCCAAGTGCGGCTTCTGCGAAAGCTGCATGCGAATCACCATGGCTGCGGATTCGGCGCGGGTGAACTCATCCATCGCCATGTGCTTTACATCTGCGTGCGAACTCATAACAACACTCCCACAATGCAAGCCGACATAAGGTTCGCCATGGTTCCGGCGATCATAGCTTTAAATCCAAGCCGGGCAAGGTCGCCACGTCGCGAAGGCGCCAATGCACCGAGGCCGCCAATCTGAATCCCGATGGAGCTGAGATTGGCAAAGCCGCAAAGCGCAAACGTGGCAATGGTAAACGAGCGTGGATCCAGCGCTGCTTTCTGCGTACCCAGCATAGTGAATGCAACCAGTTCATTCAATACCATGCGCGTACCAAGCAGGTTGCCGATGGCCATGCAATCATGCCACGGCACTCCGATGATAAAGGCGATGGGGGCAAAGAGTACGCCGAAAATTTTCTCCAGGCTCGCCGGAAACCAAGTGAATCCGTGGGCGGCGAAGAAATTGTGGGCTCCGCCCAAAAGTGAATTGACGAGGAAGATGATGGCCAAAAAGGAGATCAGCATGGCCGCCACGTTCAAGGCCAGGTGCAGGCCGTCGCTGGTTCCCTTGGCGGCGGCTTCCAGCACGTTGGCGGCGCGCTCTTCCTTGGGCAACGTGGCACCACTGGCAGTCTCTGGAATTTCGGTCTCCGGCAGTAGCATCTTGGCCACGGTGAGGGTCCCGGGGGCGGTCATAATCACCGCGGCTAACAGGTGCTCCGGGGCTACGCCGGTGGCAATGTAGGCAGCCATCATGCCGCCGGAGACGTGCGCCATGCCCGCGGTCATCACCACCATGAGTTCGGATTGGGTAAGGCGCGGAAGATAGGGGCGGATGGTGAGCGGAGCTTCGGTCTGTCCCATGACAATGGAGGCAGCGACGTTGAGCGATTCCGCGCCGCTGGCGCCCATAGCTTTTTCCATGACCGTGGCGACCATGCGAATCAGAAACTGCATAATGCCGAAGTAGTACAGAATGGAAAAAAAGGCGGCAATGAAAATGATGGCCGGCAACACCTGGAAGGCGAAGATAAAGCCGAAACTGGAGTTCTGCGCCCCGGCTTCTCCAAAGACGAAACGGGAGCCGGCGAAGGAGCAGGCAAGCAAACGCTTGGCCCCTTCTCCAGCTTTTGCGATCGCCAGTTGTCCCCACCAAATCTTAATGACGAAGACGGCAAACAGCACCTGCAATGCGATTCCGGTGGCGACGACGCGCCAGCGAATGGCTTTGCGGTTGGTGGAAAAGAGCCAAGCAACGGTCAATAGCAAGACCAGTCCCAGCACTCCGGTGAATCGTCCCATCGCAGCCCTCTGATAAAACGGACTTGCCCAGAATAGCCGGACAAATTACTTCGCGCCCAGTTCCTTGACGATGGCTACGCTGGCGCTGGCACCGATGCGACTGGCTCCGGCATCGACCATGGTAAGCAGGCTGGAAGCGGTGCGGATGCCGCCCGCCGCTTTGACTCCGATCTTATGGCCGACCACACCGCGGATCAGTGCGACATCGGCAGCCGTAGCCCCGGCGCTGGAAAAACCGGTGGAGGTTTTCACAAAATCCACTTCTACCGCGGCAGCCAGTTGGCAGCTCAGAATTTTTTCTTCGGTGGTCAAAAGCGCGGTTTCGAGGATGACCTTGAGCAGGGCTCCCGAGCGATGGCAGAGACGTACCAGCGACCGCATCTCCACTTGCACCAGGTCGCGGTCGCCGCTTTTGAGGGCGCCGACGTTGATCACCATGTCGAGTTCGGTGGCTCCAAGACGCAGCGCATCACCGGCCTCGGCCAACTTGGAGGTAGAGGTGGTGGCACCAAGGGGAAAACCGATGACGGTCCCGATGACGACGCCCGTACCGCGCAATTCAGCCCTGCACTGAGCAATGTTCGAGGGGTTTACCATCACCGCGTAGAATCCGTACTCGGCCGCTTCACGGCAGAGCGTCGCCACTTGCTGACGCGTGGCGTCCGGGGTTAGAAGGGTATGGTCAATGAGCTTTGCCGCCAAGTGCCAATCGTTACGAATGGCTTCTACAGTGGAATTTAAACTGATCGTGTGCGACATCCGATCCTACGCCCTTCCATCCAGACATTATGGCTTCGCTAGTGTACGACTAAGGAAGCGACACCGCTATGGGACCACGCAAATATCCGGAAGATTCCGGTAACGCTCGGCGTAGTCCATTCCGTAGCCCACGACGAACACATCGGGGATTTCAAATCCCGTGTAATCGGCTTGGATGGGCTGCACACGCCTGGACTTTTTATCCAGCAGAGCGGCGATTCTGAAAGCCTTGGGACGGTGTGCCAGAATCACTTTTTTCAAATAGCACATGGTCAATCCGGTGTCGAGAATGTCCTCGACCAGGATGACGTTCTTGCCCTCCATCGACTGATCGACGTCCTTTTGCAATTTGACTTCGCCGCTGCTCTGCTGCTGGTCGCCGTAGGTGGAAACGGCGATAAAGTCGAAGGTGGAATCCAACTGGATTTGGCGCGAGAGGTCGCTGAGAAAAATTGCCGCGCCCTTCAGCACGCCGACTAGAACGACCGGCTCTCCGGCAAAGTCCTCGGAAATCTGCTGGGCCAACTCGGCAACCCGGGCAGCGATTTGTTCACGCGAGAAAAGTACTTTCAGCTCCAGCACGATGCGTTGCTCCAGGAAAAGCGTAACGGCGAAACGGGGAAAAAGGATGGTAGAAGGTATGGGCGAAAGTTGCAACCAGCAAATCCGCCTGAGGCCTTGTCCGCGCGCCCGGGCAGCGCCCGACCATCAATTCGCGATATGATCGAAAGGTTCCACTTACATGGGCCACGTTCGCCCTTGGAGGAAGCCATGCGCCAGCGCAGCGCGGGAAAGTTGTCCATTCTCTTCGTCGCAGTTCTCACCCTCGGTGCTTCTGGATCGCAGATCCAAGCGTTCAAAAACTCCCCGGCACGCCCCGCTACCGCAGCTCAGCAAGTTGCCAAAGAACAGCAACAGTCCGAAGCTCGTCCGGCAGGTGAAAGCGCGGAGGCACGGACGGAGAAAGCGCTAAACGAGGCGCGCAGCAACATTGGCGCACTCTACGCTTTGCTAAAGGAAATGCCAAAAGGCGGCGACCTGCACAGCCATATTACCGGTGCGGTTTACGCGGAAAGCCTGATGCAGTTTGCGGCCGACTCGGGACTGTGCCTCGATCGCCAGTCGCTGGCGCTTGCCCAGGCACCGTGCCAACCTAACCAGGCGGAAGCGCGCCAGGCGTTGAGCGATCCGGAACTTTACCGTACTGTGATCGACGCGTGGTCGATGCGCGATCTAAAATCCGGGGCCGATGGGCACGACCATTTCTTTGACACCTTCTCCAAGTTTGGTCCCGCGACCGAAAACCATATGTCGCAGGTCCTCGCCGAAGTGACCCGGCGCGCCGCCGATGGGGACGTGCAGTACATGGAACTGATGGTCTCTCCAGACCACGGACACGCCGCCGCCCTGGGCGCTCGTCTGGGCTATGTGCCTGACTTCGCGGCGATGCGCCAGAAACTGCTGGACGCTGATTTTGCGAAGGTGGTGGAGAACGCACGCAAAGATCTGGACGCGATGGAACAGGGCAAGAACGAACAACTCAAATGCGCGGTTGAGCCGGAAATTCAAGCCGGCGCCTGCTCGGTACACGTGCGCTACATCTACAGCGTGTCGCGCGCGGCCCAACCGGCACAGGTTTTCGCCCAACTCCTGATGGGCTTTGAGTTGGCCAGCAATGATTCGCGGGTCGTGGCGCTGAACCTGGTACAGCCCGAGGACTGGTATGTGCCGATGCGCGACTTCCATCTCCACATGGAGATGGTGAACTATCTCAAGAGCGTGTATCCAAATGTGCACCTCACCCTGCACGCTGGAGAATTGAGGCCCGGCATGGTGCCGACCGACGGTTTGCGCAGCCACATTCGCGAATCGATCGAGTTGGGCAAGGCTGAGCGGATTGGCCACGGCGTGGATGTGATGTACGAGGAAAATCCGCACGAACTACTGGCCATGATGGCTCGCCGCAACGTGATGGTCGAGATCTGCCTGACCTCCAATGATGAGATTCTCGGCGTCCGGGGACGGCAGCATCCGCTGGCAATGTACTTGAAGGCAGGGGTTCCGGTAGCGCTGGCTACCGATGACGAGGGCGTTTCCCGCTCGGAGATGACCATGGAGTACGAGCGCGCCGTGCTGGACCAAGGGCTCGACTACCCGACGCTAAAGCGGATGGCGCGCACGAGCCTGGAGCATTCCTTTCTACCGGGGGGAAGCCTCTGGAGCGACGCTCACAAATTCACAGCCGTACACGAGTGCGCCGGTGACCGGCCCACGACGGTGCCTAATCCGGGCTGTATGAAATTCCTGAACGGCAGCGAAAAGGCACGCGAGCAGTGGCGACTGGAGCATCGCTTGGCCGACTTCGAAAGCAAGTTCTAATTTTTGCCCAAGTGCTAAGGCGCTTGAAACCGCACTGGTTTCAGCGCTGCCGGAAGGCTTCCGGCAGCGGGTCTTTTGGTTTCTCATGCGGCTCAGGCTCCTGCGCTGAATCCACCCACGCGGTGTACCACAAATTCAGCAGCATCTGCGCCCCGCGGCCGAGCTGGTGACGGATGAACTCGCGCGATTCCAACGTGCCTTTGCCGTCAAAGCCGCCCACCTTCTCCAACGCGTACGCCCGCTCGACCTTCGACTGCGACTCGCGCAGATAAGCGATGTAGTCCTCGAAAGGGTGATCGAGATGCTTGGGCGCCGACACCAGATCCGAGATGTGCGTGACCTCCGGGTTGGCGTTCACAAACGCGGTCTCCATCTTCGAGTGAACGTCATGCGAAGTGGTGTATCCCTTGGGATTCGGGCCCACCCAGCCGTTGTATTGGATGGAGGTGTGCATTGGGTTCGAACCATCGCCGACATAGTGACCAAGCCAGCCCGCGTAGAAGATCGCGTCGGCTTCGGCATCAGTGGCCGGACGGCCCTCAGCCTGGAGATGGCGATACTGGCGGAAGGCGACCTTCAGGCGGTCAAAGACTTCGATGGTGATGTAAGGCTGGAAGCCGATTTTCTCCGGCGGCGGCACGCCGTACTGAGGATGTCGCGCACGATATTCGTATACCGCCTGGATGAACTTGTAGCGGTCCGGCGGCAGCGGCTTGAGCCAATCGACGTATTCAAGATCGATGAAATGATCCGGGGCCTGGGCGTCGTTCAGTGGCTTTTCCAGAGTGGAGCGCCAACGATCCGGCTCCGGACCCAGCCACCCGATGCGACTTGAGGCGGTCTTGAGAAACTGCGGCATATCAGGCGGAACTTTTTCGGCGGCAACACGATTGATGGTGGCGTGTCCTACATCACCCCAGCTTGGCGCGAGCGTCGGCAGCAGAAGAACCGCGGCCATGATCCACGTAAGCACAGGTTTCCGCATAAAGAGCCAGTCTGCCTTTGGAGATGAACTCTAGCACCGCGGGATGGAAATTCAAAGACTAGGCACGCTGGCCAGAGTTGGCGGAACTGTCAAAATACCCACAAGCCGCGGGCTGTTTGTGAATTTAAGGGGCTTGGTCTGGTGAAGTTCATTCCGGTAAGTGGCCCTTGCGTACTTCCCACCACGCATAACTGAAAAAGATGGCGAGCACCCATGAGATGCTGACGAATATCACCCGCAGCCAGCTTGCCTGGAGCCGCTGGATCAGCCCGAGGGTTCCGGCCAGAGCTGCAATCCACCACAACATGGCCACAAATCCCAGTCGCCGTCGCGCACGCGCAACGGCGACTGGGTCCAGGCTCTTCGGCATTTCGGTCATGCGTTACCTCTAGCGCGACTTTGCGGGCACGGCAATCCTGGAGGAAAGACCGTGCAACAACTGCCACGAGGCAATCTTCTCCCGCCATCAGGCGTACAAAGGGGCTCGGGAGCGCTTGTTGGCGAGGTACTCGCGCAGCTCTGCAAAGCCAGAAAACACCTGCGAGGCACAACCCAGGATCCAGCCACTCACCTGATCGACGGGCAGTTTGGTCACCAGATACACAGGCATTCCGCGACGATATGCCATGGTGAGTTCACCTTGGGCGGCCGCCCCTTGTTCTGCGAATTCGTCCCAGAAGGCTACCAGCGCATCACAGCGCTCTTCAACCCAGTCCAAATCGTATTGGATAACTTTGCGAATGGTTTGTTGAAAACGAGGAAGGTCGGTTTGTTTCCAGCCGCGAAATTCGCGGAGTTCCTGCTCGGTCAAGTCCTTTTCTTCGTCGAGCGCCGGATCATAAACCTCATGTCCCAGCTCATGAAGAAAACGCGTGATCTCAGCCCGCCAAGCTTTACCGTGGTCGGGGGAATTTTCGATGGCACCGCAGAGATAAATTAACATTTTTGAGGAGACCTGCCACTCCTGACAGGAAGGTTGATTGTCGTTCGCTAGGCGCTCCAAGGTCAACCGAAATCCGCTATACGCTACCAGAATAGTTTTGGCAGCAGTTCGCCGGCCCTGCCCCGGAACACCCGGGTGAAGGCCGCGGCGTTCGCGGGATGCTCCGGACCCACATAATACGTACTCGCCGCGGGGAGATCGCCGCGCTCGCCTGCCCAAGCCACAAAGCTCGCCGCAGGTTGCACCACGCCTGAGGTTCCAACCACCAGCATCACGCTACAGCGCTGCAACTCCTCGAAAATACGCGCCATGTGAAATGGCCTCTCGCCAAACCACACGATATTCGGACGGATACGTCCTCCACACTCGCAGAAGGGATGCTCCGCCTGGCTCTGGTAGAAACGCATGTCGGGAAAAGGTTCGCGGGCGCAGCTCTCGCAGCAGGACTGGAAGAGCTCGCCATGCATATGCACAAGGTTGCGCGAACCTGCACGTTCATGCAGATTGTCCACATTCTGCGTGCACAGAAAGAAGCGCTGGCCCAGTTTGCGCTCCAACTCCGCCAGTGCGAAGTGCGCAGGATTGGGCTCGGCATCGACTGCAGCCTTCCGGCGCAGCGAGTAAAAGCGCCAGACACGCTCGGGATCGCGCTTCCAACCGCGCGGCGAGGCCACGTCTTCGACGCGCTCGCCTTCCCATAGCCCGGCGGCGCCACGAAAGGTCGCCAGGCCGCTTTCGGCGCTGATCCCGGCACCGGTCAGCACGAAGACACGGTCCTCTTGGCGAATCATAATCTGATTGGGCTGTGCTGTCTTACTTCGCTGCGTTGGCTTACTTCGCTTCATAATTCCGCATCCTGAATTGGCATCTCAATTCGCGCCAAGGCCTTTTGATTGAGCTTGGAGCGAGGCGGCGAAATGTTCCAGCACGTAGGGCCAATCGTGGCCACCAGGATAGATATGTGCCTCGTGCGCAATCCCGCGCTGGGTGAGCAGTTTGTCCATGGACAGGGTTCCAACATTGAATCCATAGCGATCCTGGGCGCCGCAATCGAAATAGATCACCATATGCCTCAGCGCGGACACGGGAACGTTGCGCGCCAGACGGAACGGCGAGTTCTTTTCGTAGAACGCCGTATCGGGTGGATCGCCGAAGACTCTGCCCATCAATTTTTGCTGCCACTCCGAAGAGAGCTCCGGCGGCAGGTGCTCAATCAGCGCGGGCATGTTGGCGCTGACGGCGGAAAACATTCCGGGATACTTGAATGCATAGTGCAGCGCTCCATAGCCGCCCATGGAGACGCCGAGGATTCCACGCTGCGAACGAGTCTTTCCGATGCGATATTTTTTCTCCATGGCGGGCAGAAACTCATGCAGGAAAAAATCTTCATAGCGGAATTTTCCGTCCCTGGAGTTGATGTAGAACGAGGCGAAGCCGGCCGGAGCCAGGACCACGAACTCGCCAATTTTCTTCTCGCGCATCAGGCGGTCATAGATCGACCACCCGCCGAGGTTCACCAGCGACTGCTCGTTGTCTCCCAAGCCATGCAAATAATAAGCCACCGGATAACGGCGAGCTTTGTCTTCTGCGTAACTGGGAGGAAGCATCGCGCAATAAGGCACCTCGCGAGCAAGAATCTTGCTCTCCAGCGTGGAGCATTCCACCTTTGAATGAGCAGCGGGGGACTGAGCAACGCTGAGCGGACCCAACATAAGAAGGAATCCAAGCACCGCAATCCCGCGACTTTCAGCTTTCATTTCATCCATGCCGATTCATTGATCTATCTCGATGCAGCGTCATTCGTAGCGCAGGGCCTGCACCGGGTCGAGGCGGGCGGCGCGGGCGGCCGGATATATGCCCGCCAAGACACTGACCAGCACCGCGAAAACCACGGCTCCGGCGACCAGCCATAGCGGAACCGTCCAAAGATTTTCCGCCGGCATTTTCATTTTGTGCAGGTAAATATTGGTACCGAAGTTAATGGCGCGTCCGATGACCCACCCCAGCGCTACGCCCAATGCGCCACCGACTAATCCCATGGTGGCGGCTTCGGCGAAGAAGAGTTTCTTTACGTCGGCATCGCTGGCGCCCAGGGCCTTCATGATTCCGATCTCACGGCGCCGCTCCAGGACCGCCATGACCAGCGTATTCACAATCGCCAGCGAAGCCACGGCCAGAGCCAGCGAGCCGAAGATTCCGAGGAACATATCCAACACGGCAAAAAAGCGGCGAATACTCTTGGTCGCGTCAAGATAGGAGTAGGCCGAGTAGTTCATCTTCTTTACCGACTCTTCGACTTTCTCGGCGTAGGCTGCGGATTTCATGCGCACCGCGAGCATCGAATAGGTGCGCGCACCGGGCGCGGATCGTACCAGTTGCTGCGTATCCGCAGGCTGCATCAGGTTCATGGCCTCGGCGGTCCGGGTGGGCAGAAAGACGCGGGCGCGACTGATCATGCGCATGCCGCCAAACGGCTCGTCATCCAATAATCCGACGACGCGGAACGGCTTTTCCTTGCGCTCGATGCTGAAGCTGCTGCTGTCCCCATTCTGACGCTCGGCGTAGCGCACGATCAGCGTCTTGCCGAGCACGGATTCCGGATTCGTCTCCAACTTCTTGGCGAAGTCACGCTGCACCAGAACTTCATCGGCATTGGCGGAGCTGAAAAACCTGCCATCAACTTTTTCGACCGCGTCCTCATCGCGCGCGGACTGTGGAAGCCCTGCCAACAGAGTGAAATTGGTTTTATCGCCGTACTCTACCTCGGCCATCGCACGCATCTCGGGAGCAACTTCCTCGACTCCGGGCAGCGCCTCAATTTTTTTGCGCGCATCGTCGTTGAGCACGGGAGACTCTTCGGGCTTGGCGTCGGCGTTCTGCTCCATGTTGCGCATGTCCTGCTTGCTGGTAACAAAAACGGTCTGGAACATTCCAGACTTCATGAGCTGGTGATTGGCAAATCCCTGCAGACCGATGCCGAGCGAAAGCATGGCGACCAGCGAGGCGACACCCACGGCAATTCCCATGGTGGTGAGCGCGTTCCGCAGGCGCGCATTGCGCATGTTGCGGCCCGCAAGTTCAAACAGATCCTGGCGGTTCATGGCAGCGCCTCCACGGTGGAAACCAGCTTTCCATCAGCCATGTGCAGGGATTTGCGAGCGTAGCGCGCGGCCAGTGCCGGATCGTGCGTCACCATCAAGACGGTCACTCCCATTTTTTCGTTCAACTGGGTGAGCAGAGCCATCACTTCCTGACCGTTGCGGCTGTCCAGATTGCCGGTTGGCTCGTCGGCCAGCAACACGGAAGGCCGGTTGGCCAGAGCACGCGCGATCGCCCCGCGCTGCTGCTCGCCGCCGCTGAGTTCGGTGGGCTTATGGCCGGCACGTTGGGCCAGTCCGACATTGGTCAGCAATTCGAGCACACGATGGCGCCGCTCGGCGCGTGGGGTTTCGGCAAAGCGCAGGGGCAATTCGATGTTGTCAGCCAAAGTCATGGTGGGCACAAGGTTGAAGGATTGAAAGATCATGCCGACGGTAAGCCGGCGGTAGCGAGCCAGCGCCTCGGAGTCCATTGTGCTCAGATCCCGACCAGCCACTAGTATTCTGCCCGCGCTCAACCGGTCGAGTCCGGCGAGAAGGTTCAGCACGGTGGATTTGCCTGAACCCGACGGCCCCAAGAGCGCGGCAAACTCGCCGCGGGAGATGGTGAAGCTGACATCATTGACTGCCCGTACGGTGGTTTCGCCCATGGCGTAATAACGGCTGGCGCTACATACCTCGATGGCAACCGTGTCAGTCTCTTCCATTTTCCCCATTTCCTTAAGTGCAATCATCTAGTGTATTGGACGCTCCATGAAAGAGATACGGCGCAACCAGCCCTCCAGTTCTGCTATTTCGCGACATTTCACGACAAGGGCTGACAATTCTTGCTTTTTACCGTTGACCTCGGCTGCACTCTCTGGTTAGGATTAATGCAAATGACGTCTCTGCTAAATCACCGCCATCACCACCATCACCATACGGCGATTGAGTCGGCGGAGGCGCGTGGATCCCTGTAAAAGGCAATCATCCAAGCACTGGCCCGCTGGCGCAATCACAACCAGCGGGTTTTTTGTTTTTTGACCGCGACGTGTGATTGCCCCAGAAAAGCCAGCCCAGAGAGGAATGGAACAATGCAGATAGATTTTGAAAAGATGGGGGGACTCGCCCCGGCGATCGTTCAGGATGCCGACAACGGCGAGGTTCTCATGGTGGGCTTCATGAACCAGGAGGCGCTCGACAAGACGCTTCAGACTGGCTACGTAACCTTCTACAGTCGCACCCGCAACAAACTGTGGACCAAAGGAGAGACCAGCGGCAATCGTCTGCGTCTGACTTATGCGGCCACCGATTGCGATAACGATACGGTTCTCTGCAAGGTTCAGGTTGAGGGCGACGGCCTGGTCTGCCACGAAGGTACGCGCTCCTGCTTTACCAAACCCATGAGCTTCACCGCTTCGGAGGCCTCCAATGCCTAAGATTCGCCTCGGTATTCCCAAGGGCTCGCTGCAGGATGCGACGATCGCATTGTTTGCCGCTGCGGGATTCAAGATCTACGCCAATGGCCGTTCGTATTTTCCGACCACCGACGATCCGGAACTGGAATGCATGTTGATCCGGGCTCAGGAGATGGCGCGCTACGTTGAGCAAGGTGTGCTGGACGCCGGGCTTACGGGGCTCGACTGGGTGGTTGAAAGCGGACGCAAGGTGGAAGCCGTTTGCGACCTCATTTACTCCAAGCAGAGCCGTGGAGGCGTGCGCTGGGTGCTGGCCGTGCCGGAAGATTCGACCGTGCAATGCGCGTGTGATCTGGCCGGCAAAACCATTGCAACCGAACTGGTCGAGGTGACAAAGAATTACTTTGCCTCCAAGAACGTGCCGGTGCAGGTTGATTTCAGCTGGGGCGCCACCGAAGTGAAGCCTCCGATGCTGGCCGACGCCATCGTCGAGGTTACCGAGACGGGAAGTTCGCTGCGGGCCAATCGTCTGCGCATTGTGGAGACTGTACTCGAATCCAACACCCAGGTGATCGCGAACAAAAAAGCCTATGCCGATGAATGGAAGCGGCGCAAGATCGACAACATTGCATTGATGCTGCAGGGCGCGATCGCCGCCCAGGGACGCGTTGGACTGATGCTGAACGTGCGGCAGAAGGATTTGCAGGCCGTGCTCGCCGTGCTGCCCGCACTCAACTCGCCCACGGTTTCCGCACTCAGCAACTCCGAGTGGGTCGCCGTCAATACCATCCTCGAAGAAACGGTTGTGCGCGATGTGATTCCCCGGCTAAAGGCAGCGGGCGGTACCGGAATCGTCGAATACCCGCTGAACAAGGTGGTGATGTAATGAGACTGCTCAATGGCGAGGAGGCGGCGCAAGCTGTCGCCTCGCTCGCTCATCGCTATGCGTCGTTTGATCCCGCCGTGGAGCAGACTGTCGCCGGGATCGTGAACCAGGTACGCACTGGAGGCGACGCGGCGCTGCTCGAATACGCGCAGAAATTCGACGGACTCGCCGAAGGCGCAGCAATGCGCGTCTCCGCGGAAGAGTTGCAGGCAGCGGTGGGCATGGTGAGCGCGGAGTTTATTCGCGCCATTGAGATTGCGGCAAAAAATATCCGCAACTTTGCCGAGTGGCAACTGCCCCGGCCCTGGATTCGCACGATTCATCCGGGGTTGCGCGTCGGCCAGGCGATCCGCCCGCTGGAGTCGGTGGGATGCTACGCCCCGGGTGGGCGCTATCCCCTGCCCTCGACCGTGCTGATGACGGTGATTCCCGCGCAGGTGGCAGGCGTGGGGCGCATCGCCGTAGCCTCGCCGAACCCTGCGCCAGAGACCCTGGCGGCCGCGGCGCTGATCGGCGTTACGGAGTTCTACCGCATCGGCGGAGCGCAGGCGATTGCCGCATTTGCCTACGGCACGCAAAGCATTCCAAGGGTCAACAAAATCGTCGGCCCCGGCAATACCTATGTCACTCTGGCGAAAAAGCTGGTGGCCTTTGATTGCGGCATCGACTTCCTGGCCGGGCCGACCGAGATTGTCTATTGCGCGACGGAGGGCAATGCGGAGTTCATCGCCAGCGACCTGATCGCCCAGGCGGAGCACGACCCGGAGGCGCTTGCCATCTTCGTCACCGCCAGCACTCGTCTGGCAAAATCAGTGATCAAGCACACGATGGCCATGGCGGAGGACAATGCGATTGCCAAACAGGCGCTGGAGGCACGCGGCGTGGTGCTGGTCGCCAAGAGCCGCAAACAGGCGATTGAATGGACCAATGAACTCGGCGGAGAGCACGTCAGCGTGCCCCCGGAAGACGTATACGACGTCAAGTGCGCGGGCTCAATCTTCCTCGGCGACTATACGGCACAGGCGCTGGGAGACTACGCCAGCGGTCCGAATCACACCCTGCCCACGGGCAATGTGGCGCGCTATCGCGGCGGCCTCAATGTGATCGATTTCGTGCGCATCATTACCCTCCAGGAAGCGAGCCGCAAAGGCCTGGAGAAGATTGCCCCGACGGTCACGTTGCTGGCCGAAGCCGAGGGTTTGAAAGGCCATGCCGCGAGCATCCGGGTGAGGCTGGCGAAATGAGTACTAAGCTGCGGGCCCGCCGCACCGTCGAAACCCTGAAGGAGTATCATCCACCTCTTGGAGGACGCGACGGACTGCGCCTGGACTTCAATGAGAACGTAGATGGCTGCTCACCTCGCGTGCTTCAGACCCTGCACTCCATCACCGCCGAAACGCTGAACAAATATCCCGAGCGCGAACCCGGCGAACGGGCGGTCGCGGAGCATCTCGGAATTGCCTCCGAGCAGGTGCTGCTGACCAACGGCGTGGATG